>ERZ832973.307-NODE-307-length-64168-cov-30.929624_pt1 | contig 64168 bp, 62 predicted proteins | sample MGYA00519950_ERZ832973 | MGnify/ENA primary metagenome ERZ832973 (study PRJEB31850, sample SAMEA3708734) | human gut metagenome | biome: human gut; feature: human-associated habitat; material: faeces | place: China | collected 2014 ... | reverse complement strand
TTCCACTAATTCGTCATCACTCAACACGCATCAGACTCCTTTCCATTGAATATCTGTATATATATATTAACGGGTTATGCACTTAAAATGATTAAAAGATTCCTCATTTTTTTCATTTCAATGCATAAAGAAAAGTCCCATAAACATTGAGTTTACAGGACTTAACCATATCATATCTTATATTATCTTAGAATTTCTTAATTAGCAAATACCCTGAGCTGTCATAGCATCTACAACCTTCTCAAATCCGGCAATGTTAGCACCTACAACGTAGTTGCCCTTGAATCCGTATCTCTCAGCTGCATCAACCATGTTGTGGCAGATGTTAACCATAATGTTTTTCAGTTTTGCATCAACTTCTTCGAATGTCCAGCTCAGACGCTCGCTGTTCTGGGACATCTCAAGTGCAGATGTTGCAACTCCACCGGCGTTAGCTGCTTTACCAGGTGCAAAGATAACACCATTCTCCTGCAGATACTCTGTAGCTTCGAGAGTTGTAGGCATGTTAGCACCTTCACATACTGCAATACATCCGTTTGCAACAAGTGCTTTTGCATCTTCAAGGTGAAGCTCATTCTGTGTAGCACATGGAAGAGCGATGTCAACTTTAACATTCCATACTCCTCTTCCTTCATGGTACTCTGAATTCGGACGGTACTTCTTGTACTCTGTAAGTCTTGCACGGTTAACTTCTTTGATTTCTTTAAGAGCTGCAACATCGATTCCTTCCGGATCATATACCCATCCTGTAGAATCACTTACTGTAACAACTTTAGCTCCGAGTTCCTGTGCTTTCTCAGTTGCGTAAATTGCAACGTTACCTGAACCGGAAACTGCAACTGTCTTACCTGCAAGCTCAATACCATTAAGTTTCAGAAGTTCGTCTGTCAGATACAGAAGACCATATCCTGTAGCCTCTGTACGAGCAAGAGATCCACCATAGGAAAGTCCTTTTCCTGTAAGAACTCCTTCATATACTCCACGGATTCTCTTGTACTGTCCGAACATATATCCGATCTCTCTTGCGCCTGTACCGATATCTCCTGCTGGAACATCAGTATCAGCACCAATATATTTGCAAAGCTCTGTCATAAAGCTCTGGCAGAATGCCATAACTTCTCTGTCAGATTTTCCCTTAGGATCGAAATCAGATCCACCTTTACCTCCACCGATTGGAAGTCCTGTAAGGGAGTTTTTGAAAATCTGCTCGAAACCGAGGAATTTGATAATACCAAGGTTTACAGATGGATGAAGACGAAGACCTCCCTTGTATGGTCCAATTGCACTGTTGAACTGTACACGGTATCCTGTGTTAACCTGTACCTGACCCTTGTCATCTACCCACGGTACACGGAACTTAAACTGTCTCTCAGGCTCTACCAGTCTCTCAAGAAGAGCATCTTTACGGAATTTTTCTTCATTTGCTTCAATCACAACACGAAGAGACTCCAACACCTCTTTTACTGCCTGATGGAATTCCGGCTCAGCAGGATTCTTCTTTACAACTAAATCAATCACTTCATCAACGTATGACATCTTAATTACCTCCTAGAATAAATAGATTGGGATTCCTATCTCCCTGATACTATTGTATCTTTCGTCAACTAATGTCTTTTCTAAAACAAGAAAAAACAGACTGACAAGCAATCTGTTACCCCAGACACCGTTGTCTACTCGTTTATTTTATAAGTTAAATGAAAGATTGTCAATCATTAATTGCATTATTTTAAAGTTTTATCACTTTAAGTTGATAAAACTGCATGAACTAATGTATCAAATTGCAATTTTCAGCATATTTAAGGTTATATGTCGAGTAAACAGATAGGAAAATGGTGGTTTTTATATGTTAGGAAAGAACTTTCCTAACATACAAAAAACAGAGTACTGTTTCCAGTACTCTGTCCATTTGCACATATTAGTTATATTTACGTTTTCTAGCAGCTTCAGATTTCTTTTTACGTCTAACGCTTGGTTTCTCGTAGTGCTCTCTCTTACGAATCTCCTGCTGAATACCAGCCTTTGCACAGTTTCTCTTGAATCTGCGTAAGGCGCTATCTAACGTTTCGTTTTCTTTAACGATTACATTTGACATAGTCTCACACCTAACCTCCCCTCCAGCCTTGTATTGTGCATCATACGACTGTTCGGGTATATTTATTGCACTGGATATTATTATAACATATTTTTTCAAAACGTCAACTGCTTTTTATGATTTTTACCGATTTTTTTATACTTTTTTCTCGCTTCTACCCAAAAGAGAATCTGCCACAGACAGATTCTCTTTACAATGACTTTATTTAATCTGATCAGCCAGTGCTTCTTCTGCTTTTGCAAGTGCATCCGGGATTCCTGCTGGGTTCTTTCCACCTGCCTGAGCCATGTTCGGACGACCACCGCCGCCTCCGCCAACAAGACCTGCGATTGCTTTCACAAGATTTCCGGCATGTGCTCCCTGCTTCATTGCTCCGTCTGTTGCTGTAGCCATCAGGCTTACTTTTCCGTCATTTCCTGATGCAAGTACAACCACACCTTCGCCAAGCTTCTCTTTGAGCTGGTCTCCAAGGTCACGAAGTCCATTCATATCAACACCATCAAGCTGTGCTGCAAGAAGCTTCACACTTTTTACTTCTTTCACTTGGTCAAGGATGTCTCCTGCTGCGCTCTGAGCCATCTTGCTCTTAAGACTCTCAACTTCTCCCTTCAGAGACTTGTTCTCTGCCTGAAGATGTGTGATCTTCTCTGCAAGATTCTCCGGAGTTGCTTTTACAAGCTGTGCTGCTTCTTTGAGAAGACGCTCCATCTCAGCATAGTAGTTCATAAGTCCTTCAGATGTCAGGGCTTCAATACGACGAACACCTGCTGCTACACCACTCTCAGAAATAATCTTCAGTGCTGTGATCTCTGATGTATTCTTAACATGTGTACCACCACAGAATTCAACGGAGAATCCACTCATATCTACGACACGTACAACATCACCGTATTTCTCACCAAACAGAGCCTGTGCTCCTGTCTTTCTTGCTTCCTCGATTGGAAGGTTCTTTGTCACAACTGCGAGGGCATTTGTGATCTGCTCATTCACAATTTCTTCAACCTTCTTCAGTTCCTCAGGTGTTACTGCTGAGAAATGTGTAAAGTCGAAACGAAGTCTGTCTGCATTTACAAAAGATCCTGCCTGCTCTACATGGCTTCCAAGTACTGTACGAAGTGCTTTCTGAAGCAGATGTGTTGCACTGTGGTTTCTTTCTGTAAGTGCACGGTTCTTTGCGTCAACTTCAAGAGTTACCGCATCACCAATCTTGATCATTCCTTTTACAACATGTCCTACATGTCCAACCTTTGTTCCTGCAAGGTGAATACAATCTTCTACAACAAACTCTCCATCGGCTGTACGAATCACACCTTTATCAGCTTCCTGTCCACCCATTGTTGCATAGAATGGAGTCTGCTCAACGATGATTGTTCCCTTTTCTCCATCAGAAAGTGCATCAACAACTTCTGTCTCTGTTGTAAGAGCTGTAACCTTAGAATCAAATGTCAGATTGTCATATCCGACAAATTCTGTCTCAAGTGCTGCATCCAGCTGATCGTATACAGAAACTTCTTTTCCTGTATAAGAATGAGTTCCGAATGTTCCTTCTGATTTCGCACGCTGTTCTTCCTGTGCTTTCTTGAATCCTTCCTCGTCATAAGTCAGCCCCTTTTCTTCCAGGATCTCACTTGTCAGGTCGATTGGGAATCCATAAGTATCATAAAGCTTAAATGCATTCTCTCCGGAAAGAACTTTCTCTCCATTCTTCTCCATCTCAGCTTCCATATCTGCAAGGATTGCAAGTCCCTGATCGATTGTCTTATTGAAGTTCGCTTCTTCTTTCGCAATTACATTAAAGATAAACTCTTTCTTCTCTTCCAGCTCCGGATATCCATCCTTGGAACCTTCAATTACAGTTGTTGCAAGCTTTACAAGGAATGCTCCGTCAATTCCGAGCAGCTTTCCGTGACGGCATGCACGTCTTAACAGACGGCGGAGAACATATCCACGACCGCTGTTAGAAGGTAAGATACCATCAGAAACCATAAATGTTACGGAACGAATATGGTCTGTAACAACACGCAGAGAAACATCTGTCTCATGATCTATTCCGTACTGCTTGCCGGAGAGGTTACATACATGATCTCTCAGTGCTTTCATTGTATCAATATCAAACATGGAATCTACATCCTGTACGATACAGGCAAGACGCTCAAGTCCCATACCTGTATCAATGTTCTTCTGGATCAGGTCTGTATAGTTGCCGTGTCCGTCATTGTTGAACTGGCTGAATACGTTATTCCAGATCTCCATGTAACGGTCACACTCACACCCTACTGTACATCCCGGTTTTCCACATCCGTATTTTTCTCCACGGTCATAGTAAATCTCAGAACACGGACCACATGGACCTGAACCGTGCTCCCAGAAGTTATCTTCCTTACCAAAACGGAAGATACGTTCTGCCGGAATTTCCATCTTCTTATTCCAGATTTCGAACGCTTCATCATCATCTTCATATACTGAAGGATATAATCTGTTCGGATCAAGTCCCACAACTTCTGTAAGGAACTCCCAGGACCACTCGATTGCTTCATTCTTGAAATAATCTCCAAAAGAGAAGTTTCCAAGCATCTCAAAGAATGTACCGTGACGTGCTGTCTTACCGACATTCTCGATATCTCCTGTACGAATACATTTCTGACATGTTGTCACTCTTCTTCTCGGCGGGATCTCCTGTCCTGTGAAATATGGTTTCAGCGGAGCCATTCCCGAATTAATCAGGAGAAGACTCTTATCATTATGTGGTACTAAAGAAAAGCTCTTCATTGCAAGATGTCCCTTGCTCTCAAAGAACTCCAAAAACATTTTTCTTAATTTGTTTACTCCGTATGGCTGCATACATCCATCCTCCTCTTTCGCTCATAAAAAGCCTATTTTGTAATATACCACAATAGCCTCCGTTTGTAAAGCGGAGGCCATTGTATTGCTTTATTAATTTCCTTATTTCAGTTCAATTTCTTCCAGTTCTTTCGGTGGAAGTGCTCTGCTTGAGTTTTTGACATAAGCTGCGACATCCTTCTTCGCAGTCGGGATTGGAATATTCGTTCCAGCTCCTGCAATACATCCGCCAGGACATCCCATACCCTCGATCAGACATCCGTTCATTCTTCCGGCTTTGGCAAGTGTCAGGATCTTCTTACATTCTGCCAGACCTTCCGCATGCTCGATATTAACCTGCGTTCCAGGGTAATACTCGTTAATACATTCTTCGATTGCCTTTGCAACTCCTCCTGCACAGGCGTATCCACGTCCGGCTCCTGTCGCATCATGGAAAGAAGACTCTGCCTCATAAGCTGTCAGATCAATTCCCTTCGCATCAAACATTGCCTGCAATTCTTCAAATGTAACAACGAAATCCACATCACTTCTCACAGTACGTCTGGAAGCTTCCAGCTTCTTCGCTGCACAAGGTCCGATAAATACAACCTTTGCATTCGGATGTTCCTGTTTGATTGTTCGTGCTGTTGCAACCATCGGAGTCAGTTCCTGTGAGATCTGATCGATCAGATCCGGGAAGAACTTCTTCGCAAGCATTGCCCAGGATGGACAGCAGGATGTCAGAAGAAATGGAAGTTCTCCGGTTGTCACTTTATTCACATAATGATGTGCTTCCGCAATTGCTCCGATATCCGCTCCAAGAGCAACCTCATATGTCTCTGAAAATCCGAGTTCTTCAAGAGCTGCTTTGAAATTTCTCACATTAATATTCGATCCAAACTGACCGACAAATGCCGGTGCTACCTCAGCCACAATCTCTTCTCCTTCTGAAAGCGCACGAGCCAGCTGGAAGATCTGAGACTTATCAGAGATCGCACCAAACGGGCAGCTTACCATACACATTCCGCAGGAAACACATTTATCAGCATCAATATAAGCACGTCCTAATTTATCCGATGTAATTGCATTCACTCCACATGCTTTCTTGCAAGGACGTTCTTTCTTGGCAATCGCATCGTATGGACAGACAGATTTACATTTTCCACACTTGATACATTTATCCTGATCGATAAATGACTTTCCATTCACCATGGAAATAGCACCTCTCGGACAGACTTCCTGACACGGATGTGCAAGACATCCCTTGCACATATTACTTACCTCGTATTTATTCTCCTCACAGCTCTCACATCCAGACGGAATCACCTGCATCAGCGGCGGCTCATAATATTTCTCAGAAATATTACTGGCCTCAACTCCCGCTGTCAAATGGACCGGCTTATTCTCCGGACGAAGGGAAAGTCCCATCGCAAGACGAAGTCTTTCTCTTACGACTGCTCTTGCACGATAAATACTCTCACGGTATTTTACTTCTGAATCTTCTCCTACGATTTCATATGGAATTGCTTCCATATCTGCTACCAATGTCTCTGCATTTGCTTTAAATCCAAGCTTAGCAACTTCTGTAAATACCTGTCTTCGAATTGCACGAACCGGTGTCTGTAATCCTCTCATTTTTGATCTCCTCCTATTCTTCAGTTCCAAAAACTCTCTGTGCATAATGAACCGACTGCATGGCATCTTTGCCATAGAAATCAGCTCCTATCATATCTGCGTAGTCCTGATTCAGTACAGCGCCTCCTACCATCACAAGGCAATGCGGAGCTTTCTCTCTAAGCTGTCTGATCGTCTCTTCCATACTTACGACAGTTGTTGTCATCAAAGCACTTAATCCTACCAGATGAATATCTTGTTCAAGTACTGTGTCAACAATTGTCTCCGGCGGAACATCCTTTCCAAGATCGATCACATCAAAGCTATAGTTTTCAAGCAGAACCTTCACGATATTTTTACCGATATCATGGATATCCCCTTTTACTGTAGCAAGAATGATCTTTCCTTTCTTCTCCTGAACTTCTCCGCTGCTATCCATTTTCTCTTTAAGCACCGCAAATGCTGTCTTGGCCGCTTCAGCACTCATCAGTAGCTGAGGCAAAAAGACTGTTCCCTTCTCAAATCCTTCACCTACCGTATTCAGTGCCGGGATCAGCTCTTCGTTAATGATCTCCAGACCATCCTTCTCCTGAATCATCTCAGATGTAATGCTGTTCGCCTCTTCACGAAGTCCTCTTTCAATTGCACTTTTCAGTGTCATCTTGTGAGCTGAACCTGTTGCGGAAACCGGAGCTGTTCCCGGCTGCTGTGCATATTTATTAATATAATTCTCACAGTTGCTGTCCAGATTCATCAGTGCATGGTATGCATACCATGCCTTCATCATATCCTCCGAGTTCGGATTGATAATTCCAACGCTCAGACCATTCTGCATTGCCATCGTATAAAAGATGGAGTTTACAATCGGTCTGCTTGGGAGACCGAAAGAAATATTTGATACACCAAGCACAGTACACACACCAACTTCATCACGGAGTCTGCGAAGTGTCTCAAGTGTCACTTTCGCGCCTTCCGGTTCTGAACTGATCGTCATTGCCAGGGCATCAATTACAATATCTTTCTTCTCGATACCGTATTTTGCTGCCTCTGCGATAATCTTCTTCGCAATCTGTACACGTCCCTCGGCTGTTGCCGGGATTCCGTCTTCATCAAGTGCCAGGCCGATCACAACACCGCCATACTTCCGGATCAGTGGAAACACTGCATCCATTGACTCCTGCTTTCCACTGACTGAATTGACCATCGCCTTACCATTGTAAATGCGAAGTGCATTCTCCATCGCAACCGTATCAACCGTATCAATCTGAAGCGGAAGATTCGTCACACTCTGAAGTTCCTGGACAACTTCCTTCATCAATGTCGGCTCGTCAATATCCGGAAGTCCTACGTTAACATCCAGAATATGTGCACCGTTATCCTGCTGTGCAATTCCTTCTTTTAAAATATAATCAAGATCATGTTCCTTAAGCGCCTGTTTAAAGCGTTTCTTTCCGGTTGGATTAATACGTTCACCAATAATCTTTGATCCGGTTCCAAGGAACACACTCTGACCATAAGAAGATACTACAGTATAACTTTTCTTCTCAATCGGCTTCACCGGAATGTCTTTACACTGCTTCACCATCTCTGCAATATGTGCAGGAGTTGTTCCGCAGCATCCCCCGATCACAACTGCCCCAAGATCAACAACATGACACATAACAGAAGCAAATTCTTCCGGAGAAACATCGTAATAAGTTTCTCCGTCTTTCTGCTTAGGAAGACCTGCATTCGGTTTGACGATCACAGGCACAGAGGAATACTTCATGATCTGCTCCAGGATCGGCAGCATCTGCTCCGGTCCCATTCCACAGTTGATTCCAAGGGCATCGATCCTTAATCCTTCAAGCATTGCCACAACAGACGGAACATCTGCTCCGGTCAGGAGCTTTCCACGCTCGTCAAAAATCGTCGTAGCGAAAACCGGAAGAGATGTATTCTCTTTCGCCGCAAGTACTGCTGCCTTCAGTTCATAAGTGTCACTCATGGTCTCAATATGGATCAGATCCGCACCGGCTTTCTCTCCGAGGATCATAACTTCTTTGAATGTCTCATATGCTGTCTCGAAGTCCAGATCACCCATCGGTTTTAAAAGCTTTCCTGTCGGTCCGACATCCAGTGCTGTGTAGATTCTTCTTCCACCACTTGCCTCTTCAGCCGCATCCTTCACATGCCTGATCGCAAGACGGATAATTTCTTCCAGTGGAAAATCATCGCAATGGAATTTCAATGCATTCGCTCCAAATGTATTCGCAAGTACAATATCACTTCCTGCCGAAATATATTGTTTATGAATGTTTTTGATTTCATCTGCATGTGTAACATTCCATGTCTCCGGAAGTTCTCCCGGCTGAAGTCCCTTTGCCTGAAGCAGGGTTCCCATTCCGCCGTCAAAATATAATAACTCTTTTCCCAGGCGTTCTCGTATCATCTTCTTGTATCAATCCTTCCTCTCTTATCTCTTGCTTACCGTCGGTATTCACAATCTTTTTTTGTACAGACCTCACATCCTGAGATTGGACATCTGTCCTTCTGTGTACTGATTCCAATTACTGCTGTTACCGACTTTGTTGGTGTCATCATAAAGCTGTCTGTCAAAGTCAACCCGATTGTCTTTGCACAATTCAACATTCGTACGACCGGTTCCTGATAACAGATATCAAAATCTCCATATCCGGGACTGAATCTCGGTCTTAAATACAAATGTTCTTCTTCAAGCTCTGCTGCAATCTTCTTCTGACACTCATCACAATATTCTTCTAACATTGCTGCTGCACAAGACTGCAAAATAACTGCTCTTGCCATATCTGTCAAAGAAATCCTGCGCATCAGCCGGTCAACTCCGGCGCCAAGTGTTGCTCCAAAAAGAACAACCTGACGGCATCCTTTCAGATTTCTACTCAGGCTCTTACTTCGAATCTCCATCTGTCCAATAACCAGTCTTCCGTCATCTGTATGATTCAGATCAAAAATTTGGCAGATGGACTTAGGCCCTGCTTCCTGTTCCAGGTCTTTGAAAGACTGTTGGATCAGTTCCAAGGTTCGTTCATCTGCCTCATTTTTTCCAAATCCCAGATAACGAACTGCTTCACGTACTCTCTTCTCTGTCTCTATCATCTGGTCATTCACTTTCTTAACACTTGATAATCTCGGAAAGATTATTCATAATCGCAATTGCAATCTCTGGCTTATTCATAGAATAAATATGAATATTATTCACACCGTTCGCAAGAAGGTCAATAATCTGATCTGTCGCATAAGCAATTCCTGCCTGCTTCATCGCCTCCGGAGAACTTCCGAAGCGATCTAATATTGCAAGAAATCTTCTCGGAAATACTGTTCCGGAAAGTTCCTGGCTTCGCTTCATCTGAGCAGCACTGGTAATCGGCATGATTCCCGGCAGAACCGGAACTGTGATCCCTGCTTCTCTGATTCTGTACAGGAAATTATAATGGATATCATTATCAAAGAACATCTGTGTTGTAAGGAAATCAACTCCACTGTCTACCTTCTGTTTCAGATAACGGATATCATCCTCTTTATGTTCCTGCTCCACATGTCCTTCCGGATAACATGCTGCACCAATACAGAAATCCCCATGTTTCTTGATTTCCTGTACCAGTTCATAAGCATAATGGAATCGATCTCCATCAGGGAATGTCATGCCTTCCGGAATATCTCCTCGTAAAGCGAGAATATTCTCGATTCCATGAGCCTTCAGGTTTTCAATTACCTCTCCAACTTCTTCTTTTGTGGATGAAGCACATGTCAGATGTGCAAGACTCATCACTCCGAGATCATCCTTAATATGGGATGCGATCTTCGCTGTGTTCTTGCTTGTTCCGCCACCGGCTCCATAGGTTACGCTGATATAAGATGGGTTCAGTTTGGCAATCTCATCTGTTGCTGATAATACTTTGTCAAATCCTGCATCTGTCTTCGGCGGAAACACCTCAAAAGAAATGTGGATGCCTTTCTGGTTCAGTTTGTCAATAATTTTCATCGGGTCTGTTACTCCTTGCTCTTGTGTTACTCTTGTATTACTTCTTTGTTACTTCTTATTCTCCTATCAGACTTCTGTACAGATCTTCATACTGTCTTGCGGAATTCATCCATGAGAAATCCTGAGCCATCGCGCGCTCGATCATCTTGTTCCAGTCACGTTTCTTATCATAATAGATTCTTTCTGCATAACGTACAGTGTTCAACATCTCATGTGCATTATAATTAGAGAAACTGAATCCTGTACCTGTCTTCTCAAACTCATTGTACGGTTCTACAGTATCTTTCAATCCTCCTGTCTCACGAACGATCGGAAGTGTTCCGTATCTCAGACTCATCAGCTGGCTGAGTCCGCATGGCTCGAATAAGGATGGCATAAGGAATGCATCACATCCGGCATAAAGTCTGTGAGAAAGATCATCGGAATAGAAAATATTCGCTGAAACCTTTCCTGCATACTTCCATGCAAAGTGACGGAACATATTCTCATATTTCGGATCTCCTGTTCCAAGTACTGCAATCTGCACTGCATCCTGACACATCTCATCCATCATATAATCGATCAGATCAAATCCTTTCTGGTCTGTCAGACGGGAAACGATTCCGATCAACATTACATGATTGTCTTTATCCAGTCCAAGTTCTTCCTGAAGAGCGGCCTTATTCACCGGTTTGTTTTTCCGGAAATTCTCAACATTAAATGTCTTTGCGATTCTATAATCTGTATCCGGATTCCAGTCATTGTAATCCAGACCATTCACAATACCGCAAAGATCATTTGATCTTGCTGCCATCAGTCCATCAAGACCTTCTCCATAGAACGGTGTCTTGATCTCTTCTGCATAGCTGTGGCTTACTGTTGTCACCTTATCTGCATAAACAATACCGCCTTTGAGCATATTAGCATCTTTGTATGCCTCAAGCTTATCCGGAACGAAATAATAATCCGGAAGTCCTGTGATTCCCTGTACAGTCTTTGTATCCCATACCCCCTGGAACTTCAGGTTATGTATTGTCATAACTGTCTTGATTCCTCTGTAATATTCTCCAAAGAAACGGAAATTATCCAGATATACCGGAATCAGACCTGTCTGCCAGTCATGACAGTGGATCAGATCCGGACGGAACCCAATAACCGGAAGAATACTTAAAACTGCCTTACAGAAGAAAGAGAATTTTTCAATATTCCACTTCGGATCTCCATCATATGGAGCAAATCCTGAAAAATAAAATTCATTATCAATAAAATAAAATGTAACTCCGTTTAATTCTGTCTTAAAGATTCCGACATAGCGATCCTCTCCTGCAAAATCCATGTAGAAGTTTGTGATATACTCCAGGCGCTCTACCCACTCCTGTTTCATACACATGTACTTAGGTAAAACTACACGGCAGTCATATTTCTCTTTATCAAAATCTTTTGGAAGTGAACCTACAACGTCAGCAAGACCCCCGGTCTTTATAAATGGTACACATTCTGATGAAGCGAACAAAATGTTTTTCATACTTAGATCCTCCACTTTCACTTGCCCTCTTTCGGCAATTACTTATAAAATATTATACCGCATTTTTATCATAATGCAAAGGATTTCTCATTGTATTTTACTTCTTATTTTCCATGCCTGTATTCCAATTGTATTGTATCTGCGATCAGAGCAATAAATTCAGAATTTGTCGGTTTTCCTTTTCCATTGCTTACTGTATACCCAAAAAGTTCATCCAGAGTGTCCAGCTTTCCTCTGCTCCATGCCACTTCAATCGCATGTCGGATCGCACGTTCTACTCTGCTTGATGTTGTCTGATACTTCTTTGCAACGGTTGGATACAGGATCTTTGTGATTGCATTGAGCACATCCATATCATCTACCGCCATCATAATCGCATCTCTCAGATAATGATACCCCTTAATATGAGCCGGTATTCCAATCTCATGCAGCATATTTGTCACTCGTGTCTCCAGACTTTCTCCTCTGTTATCAGATACCGCCTCAGAGCTTCTTGTTTCCATACCGTGTGACATCCGCCCCGCACTTCGGATTCGTTCTAACAACATCTCATTTTGAAACGGTTTCATCATATAGTAATTTGCACCTTTATTAAAAGCATCTTCTGTAATCTTTTCTTGCCCAACTGCTGTGATTACGATAAAATACGGATGCTTGCTGACAGTTTTGTCATGATTGATCCGATCCATGACCGTCAATCCATCCATTTTCGGCATAATCAGGTCGAGAAGAACAACATCCGGCTGTTTATCTTTGATGATCTGACACATCTCTTCACCATTTTTCGCCTTTCCGACCAGATTCATGTCTTTTTCCATCCCGATCACACGATCCAAAAGATCCAAAATTTTCTGGTTATCATCAGCAATGGCTATTTTCAAATGTTCCATCTTCTTCTCTCCTTTTTCTGAGAACGTTTGTCTTGTTACACCACTCGTGTATTATATTCCAGCTTTTTTGTCGTATTCAAGAAAATCTTGCAGTAGTATTTCGACATCCTTTTCGACCCTTTTCACGATTCTTCCTCTTTCAACATATTTTCAATAAAAATACCGTATCCTTTTGTCGAATCCTGTACAAACACATGTGTCACAGCTCCGATCAGTTTTCCATTCTGAATAATGGGACTCCCGCTCATCCCCTGAATAATGCCCCCTGTCTTTTCCAGCAATTCCGTATCTGTCACCTGAATTACCATTCCTTTGTTCACCTGGTCGGATTCTTTGTCAATTTGTGTTATACAGATTGTGTATTCTTTCACCTCACCATCAATGTAGCAGCGAATCCTTGCCTCCCCCGTCTTTATTTCCTCTTTTTTTGCTACCTGTATCGGAACTTCCTCTCCTATCCAGCTTCTGTCTGAATTTAATTCTCCATAAATACCTGCATCCGTATTTTTCTCGATCACTCCAAGCCGATGAAACCGATTATAAACAATAATCCCTTCCATTGTTCCGGGATTCCCTTTGCTTCCCTTTTGCACTTTCTGAATACTGGTTCTATAAAGCGTTCCTCTTTTGATCGTAAGAAGTGTACTTGTATCAATATCATGAATACCATGTCCCAGTGCTGCGAACCTGTTATTTTTTGTCAAAAATGTGATTGTCCCAAGCCCCTGTACATTATCTCTCACCCAGATTCCAAGTCGATAATTTCCTTTTGAAATCTGCACAGGAGTCAATTTCTTTTCTAATATCGTATTTTCACGTCTGACTGTCAGAAGGACCTTCTCTCCATCCAGATGTTCCACCAGATCCATCAACTGTTTTTTCCCCTCAATCTTCTGGTGATTCACTTCCGTAATATAATCACCGGAACTCACTACACCCTGTGCAGGTGTATATTCCTTCCCATCCATCCCCGTCATTTTCTCCGTGTCTAAAACCAGTACACCATCCGTTTCCATATAAATTCCAACCGGCATTCCTCCAAGTAGAACCGTATCGTCTTCCTTTTCCGCAGCCAGACTTTCCACTTCCCGGCCACTGACTTCCGTATTTTCCATAAATCCTGTAATCTGTGCACAGCCACATAGCATCAATAAGCAGAACATAAACAACAGACCTGTCCTGCTCATATTCCTTTTCCTGCGTTCTTTCATGATCCACACTCCTCTCTTGCAAATATTAAAAGCAGATGCTGTTTGCATCTGCTCTTAGTATGTGTGGATCTTCTTCTTTTCACACTGGTATTATTTTTCTCTTTTTGCCAGTTCTTTCATTTCTCTGGCACTGTCTATGATTCCATCTGTCACATTTGCTCCCCCAAGAAGTCTTGCAAGCTCTGCAACAGAGTCTTCCTGATCAAGTCTCTCGATCTGTGTTCTCACAGAATTATCTTCTGCCTCTTTATGAATGCAAAAATGAATATCTGCTGCCGCTGCGATCTGTGAAAGATGTGTAATACAAATTACCTGACGGCTCTTTCCGATCAACTGCAGTCTCTCTCCGACACGACCTGCTGTGATTCCTGATATTCCACTATCAATCTCATCAAATATCAAAGTCGGTGTATCTTCTTCATCTGCAAGTACGGTCTTGATTGCAAGCATAATACGGGATAGCTCTCCTCCGGATGCGACATCCCCCAGTGGACGCACAGGTTCTCCCGGATTAACCGACAGATAAAACTCTGCATCATCTTTTCCTTGTGCAGAATAACTTTTTGCTTCTGTCAAACGAATTTCAAAACGTGCATCCATGAAATTCAGTTCCGACATCTGATGAACAATTTCCTCGGCAAATTTAACTGCGTTTTGTTCACGCACTTCATGCAGTTCCATCGCAGCCTTTTCCATCTGCTTTTCTGCCTTTTTCTGTTTCTCCAAAAGTTCCTGCATAAAAGAATCGTAATCTTCCAGTTCCGATAGTCTCTGTCTTTTTTCCTCACAATATGCAAGGATATCACTGACAGTGTTTCCATATTTTGCCTTTAAATGATTCACTTCATTCAGGCGGGACTCAACTTCTGAAAACTCTTCTTCCGAATATTCAAAACTCTTTGCATATTCTGCCAGATCCCGGTTGAAATCATTCAGCAGACTATCGATCTCCACGATCTGATCATAAAGCTGGCTTCCCTTTTCATCAAAAGATGCTGCTTCCTGAAGACTTCGGATTGCACGGCTTAAGTAATCACTTGCATTTCCACGTTCGTCCTCTGCAGTATACTGATACGCTTCTGCAACTCCTTCTGTGAGTTTTCTGCTATCTGTCATCTTGCGATACTGTTCTTCTAAAAGTTCATCTTCACCTTCTTTAAGAGCTGCTTCTTCAATCTCATTCACTTCAAATTCAGCAAGAGAAAGTTCTCTTCTTCGGCTCTCTTCATCCAGCGAAGATTGTTCCACCTTCTTACATACTGCCTTCCATTCCTGATAGCAGGAAGCCATTTTTTCTTTTAACGGATCCGTCTGTTCTTTCCCATAAAGATCAAGCAGTGTTAAATGATTCTTTCGATGAAGCAATGTCTGATTATCATGCTGTCCATGAATATCGATCAAAAGACTGGCTACATCTTTAAGGACGCTCATATTCACTGTCTCACCGTTAATCTTACTGACACTTCGGCCTTCTAAAAGGCGGCGGCTCAATGTCAGATATCCGTCTTCCGGATAAATATCCAAGGCCTCCAGCTTCTTTAAAATCTTTTCTTCTTTGATGTGAAAAGTAAGTTCTACCAATCCGCTTTTTGCCCCGTTTCGAAGCATCTGTGCATTGTATTTTCCACCCAGTGCAAGAGTAACAGAGCCAAGAAGGATTGACTTTCCTGCTCCGGTTTCACCGGTCAGAATATTCAATCCTTCCCCAAACTCTACCTCTGTTTCATCAATCAAAGCAAGATTTTTCACATACAGATTCTGTAACATATATCACCTATGCTTTCCTTGAAACCAATTTCCTTATATTCTCCATTACTACAGCTGTATCTTCAACTGTACGAATTGCGCACATGATCGTGTCATCTCCCGCAATACATCCGACCACTTCATTCCATTTCATTGCATCTACTGCAGCAGCAACCGCCATTGCCATTCCGGCAACTGTTTTGATCACAAGGATATTCTGTGCCATATCCATGGAAACAAACCCGTCACGAAGCACACGGATATATTTTTCGTTCATTCCGTCATCTTCCTGTCTATGGACAATATACTTCTGACGCCCACCGTTTACAGACAACTTTGTCAGCTTCAGATCTCTGATATCTCTGGAGACAGTTGCCTGTGTGACCTTGAAGCCGGCATTATTCAGATATTCTGCCAGTTCCTCCTGCGTCTCTATGTCATACTGACTGATCAATTCAATTATCTTTGCATGTCGGCTCACTTTCATAGTATCAATTTCCTTTCATCTTCTCGCGCATTGTTATCATAAAACTTTCTTCACTTAATTTTACAAGATGCGCTTTGGCATCTGATTTTCTGATCTTCACTCTGTCTCCGCTAACCAATTGTCTCTGTACAGCGCCGTCATAACATAAAGCTACTTTCTCCTGCCTTCCATAACGGCCCTCGCAAATCTCAACTTCAACATCATCCTCTGCTGAAAGCACCACACTGCTCGTGTTAAGTGCATGGGAACAGATTGGAGTGATAACTATCAGACTTGCTGTTGGCTCTACCACCGGCCCACCTGCGGAAAGATTATATCCTGTACTTCCCGTCGGTGTACAGATGATCACACCGTCTGCCTGATATGTATTCAACAATGTTCCATTCACATATACATTAAACTGAACAATACGAAGATTCCCTTCTCTTGTCAGGACGATATCATTCACCGCAAGATCTTTTTCACCGGATGACATCACTCCTTCCAGCATCATACGTTTCTCAATATTAGGATCTTCCTCACAGAGTCTATCAATCGCTGATTTATAATCTTTCAGTTCGACATCTGTCAAATACCCCAATGTCCCAATATTAATTCCAAGAAGTGGAAGTCTGCTTCCTTCAAGATCACGTATCGCACGAATCAAAGTTCCATCTCCACCCAGGACCAGACCACAATCCGCATCTTCCGGAACAGTCCCCGGAACAATAAATCCTTCCTCATCCTTTTGAGCAAGAATAACATGTTTGCCTTTTCTCTCAATATAATCTTTTATCTCAATCGTAACAGAATAATCTCTGTCTTTTAATTGATTTGTTATGATATAAAAAGATTCCATACCATCACCTTTTTACTTTGCCAGAGCAGCGAATGCTTCATCCACTACCTGATCCAGTTCCTTTGTCTCAATCTTTGCTTCCTCTTCCGGACATTTCTTCAAATGTACAAGGTATTCGATATTTCCTTCTGGTCCCTTGATTGGAGAGAATGTGATCTCAAGTACAGAAAATCCGATTGATACCGCAAATTCTGTCACTTTCTCGATTACTTCATGATGTGTACTCTTTTCTCGCACAACACCTTTCTTTCCAACCTTCTCACGTCCTGCTTCAAACTGTGGTTTGATCAATGCTACGATCTCTCCATCATCTGTCAGATACGCTCTGATTGCACCAAGCACTTTTGTGAGAGAGATAAACGAAACATCAATCGACGAAAAATCAACAGGTTCTCCAATATCTTCCGGAGTTACATAACGGATATTCGTCTTCTCCATACATACCACTCTCGGATCCTGACGCAGCTTCCAATCCAGCTGTCCTCTTCCCACATCGATGGCAAATACTTTCTTTGCTCCATTCTGAAGCATACAGTCTGTGAATCCGCCAGTGGAAGATCCAACATCTGTACAGACCTTTCCATCTACTGTTACATGAAATTCTTTCATTGCTTTCTCAAGCTTAAGACCTCCACGGCTCACATAGGGGAGAACATGTCCGCGTACCTCAATATTTACCTCCTCTGGAAATGTTGTTCCGGCCTTATCTTCTCTCTGACCTTCTACAAATACATTTCCTGACATAATAATTGCTTTTGCTTTTTCTCTGGAATCCGCCAGATTTCTCTTTACGAGCAATACATCCAAACGTTCTTTCATGTTACTTTTCTTCCTCTATTCTCCGATCATCTGCAATGACCTTTTTTACAATACTCTCTCTGTCGAGACCAACTTCTTTTCTTAAGACATCTACATTTCCATGTTCAACATAATCATCTGAAATACCGATTGTGCGAACTTTCAATGGGATACCCTCACGCATCACAAAATCTTCTACCTGCTCACCAAATCCACCTGTAAGCACATTTTCCTCAATTGTCACAAGGATCCTGTGATTTTCTGAAATCTTCCGGATCCTTTCTGTATCCAGAGGTTTCACAAATCTTGCATTGATCAGACTACACTGATACCCTGCTGCCTTAAGATCCTCACGCACCTGTTCTGCAAGGAAAGACATATGTCCGACAAACATTACCGCGATCTCACTCTCTTCATATAGAAGTTCGCTCTTTCCATATTCGATCGGAGCACGGAATTCCTTCAGTCCTTCATATGCTTCTCCTCTTGGATAACGAAGTGCAATCGGATACTGGAAATCTACTGCAAAGCGCACCATATCCGCCATCTCCCAACGGTTCTTTGGTGACAGGATTGAAAGATTCGGGATCAATGATAAAAATGATAAATCAAAGACTCCCTGATGTGTCTCTCCGTCACTTCCAACAAGACCTGCGCGGTCTACTGCGATCACAACCGGCAGATTCTGAAGACAGACATCATGAATCGTCTGGTCAAACGCTCTCTGTAAGAAAGATGAATACACCGCAAAAACAGGCTTCATTCCCCCAGCAGCAAGTCCTGCTGCAAATGTCATCGCATGCTCTTCTGCAATTCCTACATCAAAGAATCTTTCCGGAAATAGCTTTGCGAATCTGGAAAGTCCGGTTCCGTCTGCCATCGCTGCAGTAATGGCTACAACCTTCTCGTCCTTCTTTCCGATATCTGCAAGCACTTTGGAAAAAATATCTGTATAAGAATCCTTCCCCGACCCTCCGATCGTTTCTCCTGTTGTCACATCAAAAGGTCCCGTTCCATGGAATTTTGACGGATTCGTCTCTGCCGGAAGATAACCTTTTCCCTTCTTCGTCACAACATGTACAAGAACTGCATGATTTACCCGTTTTGCTTCATTCAATGTCTTTGTTAATGTCTTCAGATCATGTCCGTCTACAGGACCCAGATATGTGATTCCCATATCCTCAAAAAACATTCCCGGAACAAATAATTGTTTGATCCCGCTCTTCGTCTTCTTCACCTGATGGACGATCCGTTCTCCCCTGCCGGGAATCCTCTTGATCGTATCTTCGACACCTCTCTTCAGGTCTGAGTATGCCTGTGTCGTCCGAAGCCCATTCAGGTAATTTGACATACCACCAACATTCTTGGAAATGGACATCGTATTATCATTGAGTACAATGATAAAATTACTTTTCAATCTGGAAGCGTTATTCAATGCTTCATATGCCATACCGCCGGTCATAGAACCATCTCCGATTACAGATACAACGTTATAATGCTCCTGTTGAAGCTCTCTTGCGGCCACATAACCAAGCCCTGCTGAGATTGAAGTTGAACTGTGTCCTGTATCAAACGCATCACATTTGCTTTCTTTTCTCTTAGGGAATCCACTCATTCCTCCGTATTTTCTAAGATCATCAAATCCTTCTTTTCTTCCTGTCAGAAGCTTGTGTGTATAAGACTGATGTCCCACATCCCAGATCAGTTTATCCTCTGGGAAATGAAGTACTTTATGCAATGCCATCGTAAGCTCAACAACTCCGAGATTGGATGCCAGATGTCCTCCGGTCACACTGATCTTTTCGATCAGAAACCGCCGGATCTCATCCGATAATTCTTTCAGCTCTTCCTCTGTCAGTTCTTTTATATCGTTGGCCTTTTGAATCTTTTCAAGTGCCATAAGTTCCTCCTCACCGACAATCTTATTTTTCTCTATATACAAGAGATTTCAAAAGCTGCTCAAGGAAATTATCCCCGGCAGGGAACTTTTTCAGTTCATCGATTGCTTCTTCTGTCATACGTTCCACATCTTTATGAGCCTGTTCGATTCCTTTAAGTGTTACATATGTTGTCTTTTCATTCTTCTCATCACTATGTACCGGCTTGCCCAGCTGCTCTGTCGTGCTTGTCACATCCAGAATATCGTCCTGGATCTGGAATGCCATTCCGATCTTTCCTGCGACTTTCTGCATACTCTTTACATCTTCTTTTGATGCTCCCGCAAGGATTGCTCCAATCATCATAGCAGACTCGATCAGTGCACCTGTCTTCAGTCTGAAAATAAAATCAAGAACTTCCTCATCAATCTGATGTCCGGATTCTTTCACATCTACAACCTGTCCACCGATCATACCATAGATTCCGGCCTTTCTTGCCAGAACTCTCATCGCTTGTCCGATTCTAAGGCTTTCCTCCGGAAATTGCTCAAATGCCTTGCATGCTGTCTCAAATGCATAGTTTAAAAGTGCATCACCCGCAAGGATTCCCATATCCTCTCCATAAACGATATGTGTCGTCTTTCTTCCTCTACGGTACTCATCATTATCCATTGCCGGGAGATCATCATGAACCAGTGAATAGGTATGGATCATCTCCATTGCTGCCATAAACGGATAAATCACTTCTGTCTCTCCACCAAACAGACGGTATGTTTCCATCATCAGCATTGGGCGAAGGCGCTTACCTCCTGCCATCAGACTGTATTCCATTGCTTCCATGATCACACTCTGATATCCGTTTGCTTCCGGAAGATATTCTCTGAGTATCGCTTCAATTTTTTCTACTTTTTCTTTCTGTTCTTCTTTAAAATTCATGACTCTCTCCATTCTCATCCAAGGCGAGAACTTTCTTTTCCACATCGTTAATTGTACGATTACAACACTTCACAAGTTCCATGCCTTCCTGATATAAATTAAAAGAATCTTCAAGAGAAAGCTCCTCTCCTTCCAGTCCGCCAATGACGCGATCCAGTCTCTCAAATAACTCCTCAAGACTTGCAGCCTGTTCTATCTTCTTCGTGTCTTTCATCATTTCCTCCCGGTTACTGTTTATGGGAACTTTGTCCTCTTTCCCCTTCTAGTTTTACAGTGTCTGTAACGTAAGTCTCAATCTGTCCATCCGTTACATAAATCTGCAACAAATCTCCTTCTCTTACCTGATCTGTTTTCTTTATATTCTGTCCTTGTGCATTGCAGACATAAGAATATCCCTGACTTAATTTCTCAAGTGGAGACAATCCCTTCATCCGTTCTGCACAAAGTGCGAGTCTGTGCTTTTCTTTTGTCAGATGCCGCTCCATAAGCGAGCGCAGTGTATTCTCAGCGTCAACCGTTCTTTGTCTCTTCTCATTGAGTTTCTGTCTTGGATGAAGTGTCTGAAGTTTCAATCTGCTGTGTTCCAAATGCATACGCTCGTTTAGCAGCTTCTGATTTATTGCTCTTCGAAGTAAACTCTCACAATTAAGAATCTGTTCCTTCACTTCGGAATATTCATACACTGCAAGCTCTGCCGCTGCAGATGGTGTCGGTGCTCTTAAGTCTGCCACATAATCGGCAATCGTTGTATCTGTCTCATGTCCGACTGCAGAGATCACCGGAACGCGACAGTCAAAAATCGCACGCGCAACAGCCTCCTCATTGAATGCCCACAGATCTTCAATGCTTCCTCCGCCTCTTCCGACGATCATGACATCCACCTGTTTCTCTTCCAGCATATGGATTCCTTTCACGATGCTGCTCACGGCACCATCACCCTGTACCAGTGCAGGATAAAGCAGGATCTGGACAAATGGATTCCTTCTCTTTGCCACATTGATGATATCTCTGATCGCTGCTCCTGTCGGTGCGGTCACAACCCCGATCGTACATGCATAGCGTGGAATCGGCTGTTTGTACTCTGCTGCAAACATTCCCATCTCTTCGAGTTCTTTCTTCAGTGCCTCGAATCTTTCATACAAAAGTCCCGCGCCGTCCAGAATGATCTCTCTTGCGTACAGCTGATACTTTCCATCCCGCTCATAGACACTGACCGCCCCCAGCACTACTACCTGCTGTCCTTCCTCCATATGAAAAGAAAGCCCAGACCTTGAGCCTGCGAACATCACGCAGGCTATCGTGCCGGACTCGTCTTTCAATGAAAAATATATATGCCCTGATGTGTGGTACTTTAAATTAGACACCTCACCCTTTACATAGATTCGGTTCAGCATGAAGTCCTGGGTGAACATATTCTTAATATAAGAATTAACCTGCTTCACCGTATAGACATTTTTCATTCTTTCGTCTCTTCCAGTGAACGCGCAATCTTGCCAAGTACTCCGTTGATAAATGACGGAGCCTCATCTGAACTGAACGTCTTTGTCAGTTCTACTGCCTCGTTAATCGCAACTCCTACCGGTACCTCGTCATCCCACTTCATCTCATATACCGCAAGTCTCAGAATGGACAGATCTACTTTGTTCATTCTTGTCGTCTTCCATCCCTTTGCATTGGCATTGATCAGTTCATCAATCTCTTCTGTCTTCTCAAGTACTGCCGCATATTTTCTCTTAATATATTCTTTATCCTTATCCGCTGCATCTTCCAGTGTAGAAAAATAGTATTCAATCTGCTCCGGCATCTCCTGCGGATCATTAAATTCTATCTGAAACAACATCTTGAAAATGTGCTCGCGAAGTTCTTTTCTAACCATGTTGGCTGATTCCTTTCCTGTTCGCTTTTATTCCTGACTCTCCATCTCGACTCCTGCAACCTTAATGTTCACATCAGCCACTTCAAGTCCTGTCATATTCTCAATTGCATTCTTAACTTTCTCCTGCACTCTTGCAGACACCTCAACGATGCTGTAATTGTACTTCAGGTTCAATGCCAAGGATACAGTCACAATACCTTCCAGTACATCAACCTTCACACCTTTGGAAAGATTCTTCATTCCGAGCTTTCCGATCAGTTCATTCGTGATGTTTCCGGCCATAGAAGCAACACCTTCCACTTCTGTGGCAGCAAGCGCTGCAATGATCGCTACAACTTCATCTGCAATCTTAATCTCACCTTTGCTTGCGTCGTTCTGTATTGTATAAATATTTCTTTCGTCCTTTGCCATAATCAAAACCTCCTGTTTTGTCTGATTCTTTCTACATTATATCAAAAATCTTTCTATTTGAAAAGATTTTTATGAACGTCCGAATTCTGACAAAATAAGTCCTTCATTTCTCTCTTCTGTCATACGGATACTCCACTCATGCGCAAAGAGAAGAAGCGGACGTCCCTTCAGATCCATGATCTTCTTCATATCAGATGTTCCGCTCAAGCGATCCATATCGATCTCTTCATTCTCGATCCAACGGATGTACTCATATGGCAGATTCTCCAGACGGATCTCTACATTATATTCATTCTGAAGACGATACTTCAATACATCAAACTGAAGTACACCTACAACACCTACGATAATCTCTTCCATCCCCGTGTTGAATTCCTGGAAAATCTGGATCGCACCTTCCTGTGCAATCTGATTGATTCCCTTTACAAACTGCTTTCTCTTCATCGTATCAACCTGACGGACACGTGCAAAGTGCTCCGGTGCAAAGGTCGGGATTCCTTCGTAAGCAAATTTCTCTTTTGATGTTGTCAATGTATCTCCGATTGAAAAGATACCCGGGTCAAATACTCCGATGATATCTCCGCCGTAAGCCTTATCGATCATCTTTCTTTCACTTGCCATCATCTGCTGCGGCTGGGAAAGACGCACATCCTTTCCTCCCTGCACATGATAAACACTCATACCGGCCTCAAATTCTCCGGAACAGATTCTCATGAATGCAATTCTGTCTCTGTGGGCTTTGTTCATATTTGCCTGGATCTTAAATACAAATGCTGAGAAGTCTTTCTCTGTCATTGGATCAATCTCGCCATGATCTGATTTTCTCGGAAGCGGAGAGGTTGTCATCTTCAGGAAATGCTTCAGGAAAGTCTCTACACCAAAGTTAGTAAGAGCGGATCCGAAAAATACCGGTGAAAGCTGTCCCTTATCAACCAGTTCCTGATCAAACTCAGCGGCTGCTCCGTCCAGAAGTTCAATCTCATCTGCAAGAATATCTTTTGCATCTGAACCAATCAGTTCTTCTGTCTCCGGTGCGTCGATCGGTATCATCTTCACTTCACCCATCGCAGTACCTTTTTTCGTATCTGAGAACAACTCAACTTCACGTTTTGCTCTGTCGTAAACTCCCTTGAATTCCTTACCGGAACCAATCGGCCAGTTGATCGGACAAGTTGCGATTCCAAGCTCTTTCTCTATATCATCTAACAATTCAAATGTATCTTTCGCCTCACGGTCAAGCTTATTGATAAATGTAAAGATCGGGATGTGACGCATCACACAGACTTTAAACAGCTTTCTTGTCTGCGCCTCAACACCCTTGGATGCATCGATAACCATAACTGCGGAATCCGCTGCCATCAAAGTACGGTATGTATCCTCTGAGAAGTCCTGATGTCCCGGTGTATCCAGAATATTAATACAGTATCCACCATAATTGAACTGAAGTACAGAAGAAGTTACAGAAATACCTCTCTCCTTCTCAATCTCCATCCAGTCGGAAACCGCATGCTTCGCAGTTGCTTTTCCCTTAACAGATCCTGCCTGGTTGATGGCTCCTCCGTACAGAAGGAATTTCTCTGTCAATGTTGTCTTACCGGCATCCGGATGGGATATAATGGCAAATGTTCTTCTTTTCTTTATCTCATTCGTAATTTCTGACATTTCTAATCTCCTATCATTTTCACGCAATAGATAACTGTCCGCAGGCATCCCGTAGACAGTTACATAATAAACCAGTAAATAGTGTATCACAAGTCCTCTCTGACAGCAAATCTTTTATAAAAAGTTTTTCCAAAAATATACTTTCTATTCATGAATTGGTGTAATTACAATCTTCTCCGGCTTTACATCCGACTTTCTTGTCACAATATCCTCAATCTGGGCACGGTTTGCATCCGTAAGCTCCTCTGCATTTACAACAACATCTGCACTATCTTCCCCCAGACTTACCACTGCCTCTGAAAATCCTTTTGTTGCCATCAATGTCTCAATTTCCATCTCCGTCTCTGATTGTTTTGTAAGCTCCACCATCTGTGCAACTGCATCTGACTTTTCCTCTTCACTGAGCTCTGTATTGTCTATGATCGACTGCAATGTTTCTTTATTCTGGGCACGCACCTGTTCTCTTGTAACTTTTGCCTGGGCTACCGTAGTCTGGGCTGAACCATTTGTGAGAACCGCCTCTCCAGGTGTTCCTTCTGTTTCAGAATCATTACTTTCAATTTCTTCGCTTCCTGCTTCTGTATCTTCCTGTGAAATATCTAAAAGTTCCTGGTTTGTAAGATCTGCATTAGCTTCTTTTGTTCCTTTCGCATTCTCGCCAAACAGACGTCCCGTGTAGTTCAGATATCCTGCTGCCGCGATCATAACCGCAAGTGCCACAATGATCAACTGGTTTTTCTTCACTTTTCCTTTCATTAAGATAAACCTCCTTTTATGTAGGCGCACGTTTCATTATTTTTATCTTATGCGCTTCTACACCAAATAATGCCTGCACCGCTTCTGTCAGATTCTTCGCGACAACTGCATTCCCACCTCCATCTGCTATTACAAGAATGCCCTCCACTTCCGGTGCATTTTCTTTACTTACATATGGGATCTGCGTTCCGTCTGTCCCCTGACTGTACACGGTCGTTTTATCCAGAGATTTCTCTTCACTTTCTCTTGTCTCTCCCTGGCTGTCTGCTTCCTTCGTCGTCTGATGTGTGCTTTGCCGATCTTTTTCAACCACTTTCTGTCCTGTAGACTTTAATGTGATCATCACCGTCACCTTTCCCGCCCCATCTACGACGCCAAGTGTCTGCGCTGTCTTCTGTTCCAGATATTTTTCATAGTCTGCCATAGAATCTGTCTCATACGTCTCTCCTTTCCCGTCAATCTTTGTATCCTTATCCACCTCCCCTGTCTTCGGAACCGGAACCGCAACTACAAGAAGCAGCAGTCCACACAGGAATAAAATGGCTAATCTTGTTCTTTTCTGACCACGATCCGCCTGTTTTATCTTCCTTGTGTATCCCACGATCCTTTCCTTCCACTCCTGCCAATTATTGTCCAATTCCGATTTCCTCCCGTTTTATAGAATCCGACATCCGCTCTATTTCTTTCTCATATTGCTGATACACTTCCTTCTGATAAAATTGCTCTGCTTTCAGTCCTTTCAACGCCGCAACAGGAGATAGTGCAAGCAAGATCAGGACAAGTCCACAGAAAAAACGAATATATTTTTCATAATCTTTTCCCGGAATCACCTGCAGAACTGCACTCATAACGAGAAGCATTGAAATGATTTTTTGTATCCATTGTGTAAGCATCCGGCAGATTCCTCCTCTCTCCTCTGAAACCTTAAGATGTTACAGCCACCACAAGTGCAATGCTTAAGACAAACAACAGTGTTGTGGATGCTATTACCTTCACCATAAGCTGATAACCGGAACTAACTCCAGATATGCATGTTGTAATTCTCCGGTCAGAAACCGGTTGGACTAATGCCGCCACAAGTTGGTACAAAAATGCCAATATCAGAAATTCCACCAGTGGCATAAGTGCCAGGACAGCTATAAAAATCATTCCTGCTACACCGATTCCATTCTTAAGCAGTACTGCAACTCCTAATGCAACATCCATTGTACCTCCGGCAACATCTCCAATCCACGGAACCGCCTCCAGTGTTCGTCCCGCAGCAGTCATTTTCAAAGAATCAATTGCCGGATTCAAAAATCCCCGGATCAGACTGATCCCACTCACAGCGGCAATCATACTTTTCAGACTCCATTGGATACATTTTTCCAGAAGTTCTGCAAATTCTGAGAAAAGATCTTCTCCGGTCAGGCAGGATAAGACCCTCACCATCCCGTAGATCTTCACAGCCGGTAAAAGAAAATGAAGTACAAGCAGTTCCACCAGATAGATCAGGAACAGTATTGTATTATAAAACATCAACGCCGAACTGCTCTTTCCGGTAAATGCAACCGCCAGAAAGAAACTTGGACAAAACACCTGCATCAATTGGACAAGCTCTCCTGTTTTTTCTTCGGCATATAAATTCATCGATTGATATGCTTCCAGACAGATTGCGATCACAACAAGATACAAAATATAAAAACCCGCTTCCGCTGTCTGTCTGTTTTGAAAGATACTTGTAAAATTCGAGAAAAATGCAGCCGCCACTGTAATCAGCAGCAGGCGCGCCAGATTCTTCCTTCCTTTCTGAAAAACAGAGAACACCTGTCCTGAAAAAAACTCAAGAAATCTTTCTCCCAATTCCTGCGTATTTCCGCTGATCAGCATCTCTGTAAGATCACGAAACCGAACTTTTTCTCCCAGTTCTGTCTCTCCCGATAACTGATCGATCTGTCCGAAATCAAATTCATCCAGCAGACTTTCTTCCATTTGTTCCAGCTCATCCTCCAACATCCCGGAACGATCTTCTGTTTCCTTTTCCTCCGCTGTACCATGCTCTGCTGCATACACGCTGCCACATCCTGTCACAACCGTAAATAAAAACACAAAACAGAAGAGCTTTTTCCAAAAATGTTTTTCCCTTTTCATATCAGAAAATCTCCGATTAGTTCCAGCAGCGCAAGAAGTACCGGCATTCCTATCGCAAGGATCGTCAACTTTGTAAAAATCTCAATCTGTACAGCAATATTCTGATACCCTGCATCTTTACAGATTCCGGATGCAAATTCAGCCACATAAGTCACACCGGCCATTTTCAACAGAATACTCATCTGTCCGGCATCCAGTTTTATATAATCTGCAATTTTCTTTACTGTCCGTACAAAGATTTCAAGTCGTGAAAGCATACAAAGAAATAAAAACAGGCTGACTGCAAGACTTACATAAATGCCATATTCACTTTTCCCACTTTTAAACTGCAAAGCAAGTAATGTTCCCACGACACCCAAAAGTGCGATTTGTATACTGTTCAATTCTGTTCCGCCCTCCTTAAAGAGAAAACAATTGCCGGATTGAAGAAAATAAGTCATAAATCGCCGGGAGAACCCAGGATAATACAAGAATCAGCCCTGCAAGACTTGTCAGGAATGCCTGTTCCTCTCTGCCGCTATGCTTCAAAACCTGACTCAGAATAGATACAAGAATTCCCACCGCCGCAATTTTAAATATCAGATTGATACTCATACTCTCCCTCCTCTCCCTTTTGTTCCCGCCCTTTTAAAGCAGAAGGATCACAAGAAAAATCCCGCCTGCTGCCCCAAGCCAACTACCGAGCTTTTTCTTCTCAGACGTTTCCGCAGTTCTCTTTTCAATTTCCATATCCAGCCTTTTCAAATGATACTCCAGCAGACGAACTACACCTTCTCTGTCTCCTATTTCAAGCAGTTCCCCAGGTTCGCAGATCAGAGGATTCATTTTCCCTCTCCATTTCAGTTCCGGAAGATCTTTTCCTATCGTATCTGTCCACAAGTCAGCAAACCGCTTTTCCTGTGTGCCCTGACATTGAAATGCCAGATCCATCAGCCAGTTTTCATAAGGTTCCTTCTCTCTTGATGCAATATTATAAAAAATTTCCGAAAGCGGAAGTCCTGCATACAGTAATTCGCCTTTTATTTGTTCTATAATTCTGCGAAAATGACTCAATTCTTCCAGATAATTCCGAAGTTCTTTTCCATACATCCATCCTGCTCCGGTCGTCGCCAACAGGATCAGAAAACATCCGACTAATTTCTGCACAGCACACGCCCCCGCTCATCATAGATTTCCCGGATCTTGCCAGGACCGTGATCCTGTCCAAGCACAACATAACGCTGAAACATTCTTCTGCGGATCAGGTCACCCAGGATCGGCTTTTTAGAAGCCTCATCCATATCAAGGCTGTGTACACTCGCGATCAGCCGGCAGCCGCACTGCATGGCATATTCAATGGCATGGATATCCTCACTTGTGCCGATTTCATCCACTGCGATTACGCGCGGCGCCATAGAACGGATCAACATGATCATCCCCTCCGCTTTCGGACAACAGTCTAAAATATCAGTCCTTGTACCCAGATGATTCTGCGCAATTCCAAGATAACACCCACCAAGCTCCGATCTTTCATCTACCACACCGACAGAACACCCTTTTATGTATTCATTTCCATCCGATATCTGACGGATCAGATCACGGATCAAAGTAGTCTTTCCGCAACACGGCGGAGAAATGATCAATGTATGGCAAATCTGTTTATTTTCCGTAATATATGGAATCAATGCGTCAGCACACCCAAGTACTTCGTGAGAAATTCTTACATTTAGCGAAGAAATATACTGTATATTTTTTACTTTTTCATTTTCTATAATTACTTTTCCTGCCACCCCGACCCTGTGACCTCCTTCCACTGTAATAAATCCCTGTTTCAACTCATTTTCATATGCATAGAGCGAATAATGACAAATATATCCCATTGTCTCACCAATATCTTCTTTCGTAACCAGATACGGGTGTACCGGGTCCGGAAGAACCCGTTCCTGCCCTTTCATCTGAATCAGCAGCGGCTGACCTGTACGTATCCTGATCTCCTGCAGTTCCTCCGGATTACTGACGGATTCTTCTACAAGCTTACGGATTTTTTCTGCCAGCAGATTCCAGACCTGCATCTTCTTGTTCTGTCTTTCCATTTCCATCTTGTCCACCTCTCCAGTTGTTGTCCGTACCCCTCCTCTCTACACAATATATGGATAAGATTCTTAAAGTATTCCTTGCGCATACAAGAAAAGAGGAACAAAACCCAGTTTCCTGAATTCTGTTCCTCTTTTCTTATTCTTTCTGATTCTTATTCTGCAACATCTTTCATGCTGAAGCTGAATCTTCCCATTTTATCTTTACCAAGGCATACAACCTTCACAACATCACCGATGCTTACAACGTCTTCTACCTTGTCAACTCTCTGCTTAGAAAGCTTGGAAATGTGTACCATTCCCTCTTTACCCGGTGCAAACTCAACGAATGCTCCGAATTCTTTGATGCTGATAACCTTTCCTTCAAAAAGCTGTCCTGCTTCGTAATCTGTAACGATTGTCTGGATGTACTTCGCAGCTTTCTCCATGTTCTCTTTCTCTGTACCGCAGATAGATACATTTCCTTCATCATCGATGTCGATCTTAACACCTGTCTCGTCGATGATTGCATTGATTGTCTTACCACGCTGTCCGACAACATCACCGATCTTCTGTGGATCGATCTGCATCTGAATAATCTTCGGTGCAAACTCTCCAACTTCTTTTCTAGGCTCAGCGATTGCTTTATTCATAACTTCATCCATAATGTAAGTTCTTGCTTTCTTTGTAGCAGCGATTGCTTCTTCGATGATCGGTCTTGTCAGTCCGTGGATCTTGATATCCATCTGGATTGCTGTGATACCTTCGTGAGTACCTGCTACCTTGAAGTCCATGTCTCCGAAGAAGTCCTCGAGTCCCTGGATATCTGTCAGTACAAGGTAATCATCATCTGTCTCACCTGTTACAAGTCCTGCAGAGATACCTGCTACAGCAGACTTGATCGGCACACCTGCTGCCATCAGTGACATACTGGATGCGCAGACACTTGCCTGTGATGTAGATCCATTAGACTCAAATGTCTCAGATACTGTACGGATCGCATATGGGAACTCAGACTCGCTTGGAAGTACCGGAAGAAGTGCTCTCTCAGCCAGTGCTCCATGTCCGATCTCACGACGTCCCGGTCCTCTGGAAGGTCTTGTCTCTCCTACAGAGTAGGACGGGAAGTTGTAGTGATGCATATATCTCTTTGTCTTCTCTGCTTCATCAAGACCGTCGAGCTTCTGTGCTTCAGAAAGTGGAGCAAGTGTTGTCATTGTGCAGATCTGTGTCTGTCCTCTTGTGAACATAGCAGAACCATGAACTCTCGGGATCAGGTCTACTTCTGCTGCAAGCGGTCTGATCTGATCGATTGCACGACCATCCGGACGCTTATGATCTTTGAGGATCATCTTTCTTACTGTCTTCTTCTGATACTGGTAAACAGCCTCACCAAGCTTCGCAAGATACTCTTCGTTGTCTGCAAATGCTTCCTCGAGTCTCTCTGTGATCACACGGATATTCTCTTCTCTTGTCTGCTTGTCATCTGTAAATACAGCCTCTTCCATCTCAGCAGCCGGAACGATCTCCTGGATCGCATCAAAGAGTTCCTGCGGAACAGCAAAGCTCTGATACTCATGTTTCGGCTTTCCACACTCTGCAACGATCGTGTCAAAGAAAGCGATCACTTTCTGGTTCAGATCATGTGCCGCAAAGATTGCTTCAATCATCTTCGCTTCCGGAACTTCCTTCGCACCGGCCTCGATCATGATAACTTTTTCCTTTGTAGAAGCAACTGTCAATGCAAGATCAGATACTTCCTTCTGTGCTGCTGTCGGGTTGAATACGAATTCTCCGTCAACGAGTCCAACCTGTGTTGTAGAGATTGGTCCGTCAAACGGGATATCAGAAATACTTGTTGCAAGTGCTGCACCGAGCATAGCTGTAAGCTCCGGACTGCAATCCTGATCTACAGAAAGGACAAGATTCTCAAGTGTTACGTCATTTCTATAATCTTTCGGGAACAGAGGACGCATCGGACGGTCGATGACACGGTCTGTCAGGATCGCATTCTCAGATGCTTTACCCTCTCTCTTATTAAATCCTCCCGGGATCTTTCCTACAGCGTACATTCTCTCATTATACTCTACGCTGAGTGGGAAGAAATCAATTCCTTCTCTCGGCTTGTCAGATGCTGTTGCTGTACACAGTACAGTTGTGTCACCATAATGCATCAGCACTGCACCATTCGCCTGTTTTGCCACACGGTCAACATCCACGCGCAGTGTTCTGCCGGCCAGTTCCATTTCAAACTTTTTATACATGGTTTTCTCCTTTTTATCTTATCTTCGTTTTATATGAGCAGAACAATTCGCTCCGAAACTACTGAAAAATGTACTATTCCATAGCTATTGAAGCCCACTGTAATCGATTGATAATACACTTTTCAGTGGTCTCGGTTCTTCTCTGCCCACAAGCTTTTAAATTATATCATATTCCATAATAAGAAGTAAATAGTTTTCCAAAAAAAGAACAAAAAGTACCAAAAATTCAGACAAAAAGAAACAGACCAGAAACCACATCATCAGATGCAGCTTCTGATCTGTCAATTGATCTTCTTTTTTGGAAAATCTTATTATTTTCTCAGACCAAGTTTCTCGATCAGAGCACGGTATCTCTCGATATCTACTTTCTTGAGGTATGCAAGAAGTCCTCTTCTCTGTCCAACCATCTTAAGAAGTCCTCTTCTTGAGTGGTGATCCTTCGGGTTAGCTTTGAAGTGATCTGTCAGCTCGTTGATTCTTGCTGTAAGGATAGCAACCTGTACTTCCGGTGATCCTGTATCTCCCTCTGTTCTTCCAAATTCTTTGATGATAGCCTGTTTCTTCTCTTTTGCGATCATTGTAATATCCTCCTTAAAATTCTTAGTTAAACCGCCTGGCATTAAGCAATGGTCGGAGTGATCCGATTACCGAACACCGGCTGATTTGATACCTCGGATAGTATAGCACAGAGATATCTGCTTGTAAAGCACAAATTTAAAATCTTTTATCTTTCATCGAATGGATGATTTTTCAGATATTCCTCTCCGTACCGCATATCTTTCATCACGCGGTCTTTGAGTTCTTCAACCGAATGAAATTTCGTTTCCGGACGTTCGAACTCCAGAATCTGCACTGTGGCAGTCTTCCCGTAAGCATCGCCTTCATATCCGTAAACATAAACTTCGAACAACCGTCTTTTCTCTTGCGCAACGGTCGGTTTCACCCCGGCATTTCCCACACCGCCATACCATACACCATCCACAAGGACGCGACAGGCATAGACACCGTACTTTGGCAGGATTTTCTTTTCCTGCGGTGCAAGATTCATTGTCGGAAATCCAAGTGTTCTTCCAAGCTGCTGTCCATGTTCCACAACACTGGTGATCTCATACGGATACCCCAGAAGCTTATTTGCAAGAGGAACATTTCCATCGAGGAGAAGTTCCCTGATATAAGTGCTGCTGATCTCCCGGTCTTTGTAATATGCTTTCTCGACCACATCAACTGTATAGCCATATTTCGCAGCATATTTCTCCAGCATCTGATGATTTCCTCTTTTTTCATGACCAAAGTTAAAGTCCGTTCCGACAACAATGTGTGATGCGTGCAGCTTCTTATGCAGGATTTCATCGATAAATTTTTCTGCTTCCATCTCCATCATTTCTCTCGTAAATGGAATCTCGATCAGATAATCTACCTTGTCCTCAAGAAATGCTCTTCGCTCTTCATTTGTCATCAGACAGTCTCTGTCCATATCAAAGGCACAAACGACACTGTCGCAATCTTCCTTCTGCGCATATTTCATTATTCTGTTGAGCAGCTTCTGATGTCCTCTGTGCAATCCATCAAACTTTCCAAGCGTTACCGCTGTGTGATTTCTTCCGTCAAAGGCATCTAATCCTTTTATATATTGCATGTCTGTCTTATTCGTCCTTTATTTCTCAATTTTCTCTGCTTCAGGATCCAGAAACATTTTCTTAATATGGAACAGCTTCTTCGGTGCACGATACTGATAAAGACCGATAAAATTCTTTCTGGAATCATATACTCTGACTTCCTGTCCATCTGTCCACGCTTCTTTTTCTAACAGAAAACGCTCCGGAAGATCATTTCCGTTATAAGACATCCATGCCTTCGCATCCGTCACAGTAACGGCCGGCAGTTCCGCGAAGATCTGATCCAGCGGAGTGAAAAGTTCTGCGCCTTCTCCCTGCTCCATCTTCTGACGTACCTCATCCAGTGTTACCGCATCTTCTTTCAGGAAACGGCCGACTTTCGTACGCTCGAGTTCTTCCATACAGCCACCCACCTGAAGCTTCTCTCCGATGTCATGACACAAAGTACGGATATATGTTCCCTTAGAACAGTCCACCTCCATACGCACATGCGGAAGATTCATCTCCAGAATGCGGATTCCATGGATCTGGACTCTTCTGCTCTTACGCTCCACAGTCTTTCCTTCACGGGCAAGCTCATAAAGCTTCTTCCCATTCACTTTCAACGCAGAATACATCGGCGGAATCTGATCATATTCTCCGATAAATGATTCGATACAGAAACGTACTTCCTCTTCCGTCAGATTGCCCGGATCCCTCTCCTCCAGAACCTCTCCGGAAATGTCCTGCGTATCTGTCGTCTTTCCTAAAAGCAGCAGAGCCTCATATGTCTTATCATGATCTGTCAGAAGCTCACAAACCTTTGTTGCTCTTCCAAGACACACCGGAAGGACTCCCGTTGCATCCGGATCAAGCGTACCTGTATGGCCGATCTTCTTCTGTCCGACTACTTTTCGAAGAACCGCAACCACATCATGGGAAGTGTATCCTTTTTCTTTGTAAATATTAACTATTCCGTTTATCATTTTTCCTCATTTTTCTCTTCTGCCGCTCTAAGCTGTCTTTCAATTAAAAGTGTCAGATTGTTGATCACATCATGCGGGGAACCTTTCATTGTAACACCTGCTGCTCTCACATGACCGCCACCGCCATAATATTTCGCAACTGCACTTACATCAACGATTTCTTTTGATCTAAGGCTTACTTTAAATGTCTGCGGTTCGAGCTCGTAAAGAAGGATTGCAACCTCCACACCTCTTGTCTGACGCAATACGCTGACAATTCCATCCAGATCAGACGGTTTTGCCTGGAAGAACTCCATTTCTTTCAAACGTATCACTGAGACAACCGCTTTCTTATTCAGGATCATCATACTCTCAAGAAGTGCCTTCCCAAGCATCTGATTCTGAACATAGGATTTTTCAAAATATGTTCCGTCAATGATCGCGCTTCCATTGATCCCTTTTCTTAAAAGTGCAGCACCGACTTCCATTGTCTCCGGTGAAGTACAGGAATACTGGAACACTCCGGTATCATGCACAATCCCCATGTAAAGGAAAGATGCGATTTCTTCCGTAATCTTCTCCTCATCCAGCAGACGGAAAACGAGTTCAGAAGTAGAACTTGCATCCGGCACGATATAATTCGTGTCTGCAAAAGACTCGTTACTGACGTGGTGATCCACACATAAAGTTTCCTTTGCATTTTGGAACATTGGCTCGGAAAAACCAAGACGTCTTTCGTCCCCGCAATCCAGACTGATGAAAAGGTCATAAACTTTGCCTTCTACAATCTCATGCTTCGGCACATCCCAGTGTCCCATCATCTGAAATGCTTCCGGAATCTCCTCCAGATACAGATCTGTCTCAATCTCCGGATAATAAGTGGTCAGATAAAGATATAATCCAATTGTAGAACCAACGCAGTCCCCATCCGGACGAATGTGTCCGCCAATGGCTACACTGTGTTTCCCTTTTAATACATCGTTTAATACGATCATCTATTCCTCAGCTCCATCCTTCAAATCTCTTGTCACTTCGTCAATTTTCTTGCTGATATTTACTCCATATTCAATGGACTGGTCTACGATAAATGTAATCTGTGGTGTGTTGCGCATATTCACTGTACGTGCAAGTTCTCTGCGGATATATCCCTCTGCACTCTGAAGACCTTTGATCGTATCTTCCTGTGCTTTCTTGTCTCCGAGAACACTGATATATGCCTTGCATGTCTTAAGATCCGGTGCTACTTCAACAGCAACAACAGATGTCAGCGGTGCAACACGTGGATCTTTGATCCCGCCACGCAGGATATTACTCAGCTCACGCTGTACTTCTGCATTGACTCTTGTATTCTTAATACTGTTCTTTCTCATGTTCTAACTCCTTTTTTATACAGAAAAGTTACTCCTGCAATGTATGACCCCTGCACGAGTAACAATTCTGTCACCTGCTGACAATTACAACACTCTGCAAATGTCGGCATCTTTTATTCTTACTTGCGTTCTGTCTCTACCATCTTGTAGGCTTCAACCTGATCGCCTTCTTTAATGTCATTGTAGTTCTCGAATACGAGACCACACTCATATCCTGTTCTGACTTCCTTCACGTCATCTTTGAAACGCTTCAGAGATGCCAGCGGTCCGTCGAATACAACGATTCCGTCACGGATCAGACGAACAGAACAGTTTCTCTCGAAGATACCGTCAAGCACATACGCACCGGCAATTGTTCCGACTCCTGATGCCTTGAATGTCTGACGTACTTCCGCATGACCGAGAACCTTCTCCTCAAAGACAGGATCAAGCATACCCTTCATGGCTGCCTCTACATCTTCGATGGCATTGTAGATAACTCTGTAAAGTCTTAAGTCAACACCCTCGCGCTCAGCGATATCTTTCGCTGTTGCATCCGGACGAACGTTAAATCCAATGATGATCGCATTTGATGCAGATGCAAGGATAACGTCAGATTCATTGATCGCACCAACACCGCCATGGATAATCTTAACAACAACTTCATCGTTACTCAGCTTCAGAAGACTCTGCTTGATTGCCTCTACAGATCCCTGAACATCAGCCTTAACAACAATGTCAAGTTCTTTGAGGTTACCTTCCTGGATCTGGTTGAACAGATCATCCAGAGACATCTTGGACTTCGTCTCTTCCAGAAGTTTTACCTTGTTCTGGGAAATAAATGTCTCTGCAAACGCTCTTGCTTCTTTATCAGACTCACATCCTACGAATACTTCTCCCGCATTCGGAACATCATTCAGACCAAGGATCTCAACCGGCTGGGACGGACCTGCTTCTTTCACACGTCTTCCCTTGTCATCCATCATCGCTCTTACACGACCATGAGCGCTTCCTGCTGCGATCGCATCTCCTACGTGGAGTGTACCTTTCTGTACAAGAACAGTTGCAACAGATCCCTTACCTTTATCAAGCTCAGCCTCGATCACAAGACCACGTGCGGCACGGTTCGGGTTCGCTTTCAGTTCCATAACCTCTGCTGTCAGAAGGATCATCTCAAGAAGATCCTGGATTCCTTCATGTGTATGCGCTGATACCGGAACAAAGATTGTGCTTCCGCCCCAGTCTTCCGGAATCAGTTCGTATTCTGTCAGTTCCTGTTTTACACGTTCAACATTCGCACTTGGCTTATCGATCTTGTTGATCGCAACAATAATCTCAATTCCTGCTGCTTTCGCATGGTTGATTGCCTCAATTGTCTGTGGCATAACACCGTCATCCGCAGCAACTACAAGGATTGCGATATCTGTAGAGTTTGCTCCACGCATACGCATTGCAGTAAATGCCTCATGTCCCGGTGTGTCGAGGAATGTGATCTTTTCTCCGTTAATCTCAACAACAGATGCACCGATGTGCTGTGTGATACCACCGGCCTCACGACCTGTTACATTACTGTTACGGATTGCATCCAGAAGAGATGTCTTACCATGGTCAACATGACCCATAACACATACAACCGGTGGGCGTTTTACCATAAGGCTTTCGTCTTCTTCATCCTCTTTCAGAAGTTCTTCGATTACATCTACAACTTCTTCTTTCTCACAGAGAACATCGAATTCCATCGCGATCTCTTCTGCTGTCTCATAATCAACTTCCTGGTTTACAGTTACGATCTTGCCCTGCATGAAAAGCTTCTTAACAATAACAGAAGGAACGATCTTCATCTTATCAGCAAGCTCTTTAATTGTAAGAACTTCTGGAATCACGATCTGTTTGATCTGCTCTTCCTGCTTCTCTTCCTTCACCTGTGGCCTCTTCACTTCCACTGTCGGTTTCTGCTTCTTGCCTTTTCTTCCTTTTCCTTCGAAAGCTTCATCTCTGTATTCTTTCTTCTTATTATCTCTTTCTTTGTCTTTCGCTTTGTTTCTCTGTGTCTTCTGCTGTTCTACGATCGGTGTAGCGTCACTTCTGTCGTTTCTGCGATTGTCATTTCTTCTATCAGAGCGCTGTCCCTGTCCGCGTCCGTCTCTTCCGTCACGGTTCTCTCTTCCATCACGGTTGTCGCGTCCCTGGAATCCGTCACGTCCTCCTCTGTCAGAACGCTGTCCGCGTCCGTCTCTGTCCTGACGTGGTCCTCTGTTTTCGCCTCTGTTCTCGCCATTAGAACGTCTGTCTCCAAATGGTTTCTGTCCCGGTCTGTCAGAACGTACCGGTCTTCCCTCACCACTCGGACGTCCTGTTCTTTCTGTTCTTGATCCCTGCGGTCTCTCAGAACGTGCTCCGTTCTGTGCCGGACGTGCCGGTCTGCCCTCTGCTGCACGAACCGGTCTTTCGCTTTTTGCTGCCGGTTTCTCTGTACGAGCCGGTTTTCCTTCACCGTTCGGACGGCTCTGTCCTGCTGCCGGACGTTTGCCCTCACCGTTTGGACGACCCTGGTTCTGTCCCTGACGTCCCTGTCCCGGTGCCGGACGTTTTCCCTGCAGTCTGCTGCTGTTCTTTGAATTCTGTGGGCGAACTACAAATGCAAGATTTTTCTTCTTTGGAGCGCCCTCTTTTTCTGTTGTTTTATCTGCAGCCATCTCAGCATCTTTGCCTGCTGCTTCTCTTCTAATATCTTCTGCCACGTTATCCTCCCTGGTGTTTAAACTCTTTTTATTTTCACTCTGCATCTTCTCATCTGCCATATAAATCTACCTCCTTCAAGCAATCAACGGGGAACCTTTGTCTTCTACTCCCATTCATCAGGTACGGGATTTCAGTTCTTTTAATATTCCTTTTGCAAATCCTTCGTCTAATATCACCAGAGATGCACGGAATTGTTTTCCCATCGCATGCCCCAAGGTATCTTTATCTCCGTAAACTATCATTGGAACTTTATAAAATTTACACATATCACGGAATTTTTTCTTTGTATTATCTGAAGCGTCTTCTGCAACAACTACAAGGCTTGCTCTTCCGGACTTTGTCTGTCCTTCTGTCATAAATTCACCGCTTGCGCAGCGCCCCGCTTTCGTTGCCAGACTGATCAGAGACAGTACTTTATCTCTAGCCAATCTCATCCATCTCCTTTTCCAGCCGTTCATATACTTCCTGCGGTATTGCCTGCTTAAAGGAACGCTCCAGTCCTCTGTTCTTCACAGCCTGCTCAAAACATGCCTTCTGCGGACAGAGATACGCTCCACGTCCGTTTTTCTTTCCGGTTGTGTCAATGACAAATTCTTCTTCCTCTGTTCTGAGGATCCGAATCAGTTCCTTCTTTGGTTTCATCTCGCCGCAGCCTACACACTTACGCATAGGTACTTTCTTCTTTACTGCCAAACAATTCACTCCCTCAGATCTTACTCTTCGTCTGTCTCAACGAATTCAATCTCATCTGCTCCGTCTTCATCAGCTGCATCTGCCGGAACATTATCGTACTCTTCTTCCTCTTCTCCGACTGTATAGCCTTCTTCTCCGACCATACCCATCTGCTCCATGTAGTTCTCCGGAAGATCTCCACACTCAATTGCCTGTGTCTCACTCTTGATATCGATCTTGTATCCTGTCAGACGGGCTGCAAGTCTTGCATTCTGACCTTCTTTACCGATTGCAAGTGAAAGCTGATAATCAGGAACAATAACTCCTGCAATCTTCTCATCCGGATCAGCCATAACAGAAATAACCTTCGCAGGGCTGAGTGCATTCTCAATCAGAAGTGCCGGATTCTCATCCCAGTTAATGATATCAATCTTCTCACCACGAAGCTCTTTTACGACTGCATTTACTCTTGCACCGTTCATACCGACACAAGCTCCGACCGGATCAACATTCGGATCGTTAGACCATACAGCCATCTTTGTACGGGAACCAGCCTCACGGGCAATGCTCTTGATCTCAACTGTTCCGTCCTTTACCTCTGCAACCTCTGATTCAAACAGACGTTTTACAAGTTCCGGATGTGTACGGGATACAAGGATCTTTGGTCCCTTTGGTGTGTTCTTAACTTCTACGATATAAAGCTTAATACGCTCTGTCGGCTCGAAATGCTCTCCTTTCACCTGTTCGTTCTCTGTAAGGATTGCATCTGCTTTTCCAAGATTCACACTGATATTCTTGCCAATATAACGCTGTACGATACCTGTTACGATATCCTTCTCTTTCTCGAAATACTGATCAAATACTGCCTTGCGCTCTTCTTCTCTGATCTTCTGAAGAATCAGGTTCTTTGCATTCTGTGTTGCAATACGTCCGAATTCCTTGGAATGAAGCTCAACCTGTGCGATATCTCCGATATGAAGTGCCGGATTGATCTTCTCTGCATCCTCAAGACTGATCTCGATTGCAGGATCAAATACTTCTTCAACAACTTCTCTCTCTGCGTATACAGAGTAGTCACATGTGTTGCGGTCCATAACGATCTTAATATTATCGGATGTTCCGAAATGGTTCTTACATGCACTTAAAAGTGAATTTTCAATGGCCTCCAACATGACATCCTTGCTGATGTTTTTCTCTTTTTCAAGAATATCCAATGCTTCGAGTAATTCTGTGTTCATTTTTCTTTCCTCCTAAATTAAAAATCCAAAGCCTGACGGATCAAAGCGATTTCTTTTCTGTCAAATGTCTGCTCTGTCTCATCTTCGTATGTGATGGTCACTGTATTCTCATCATAACTCTTTAAAATTCCGACGAACTCTTTCTGTCGGTCGATTGCACGGTATGTGCGGATCTCTACTTCTTCTCCAAGATTTCTCTTGAAATCCTTCTCTTTCTTAAGTGGTCTTCCAAGTCCCGGAGAACTTACTTCAAAGATATAGGAGTCTTCAATATAATCCTTCTCATCAAGGATATCGGAGAATCTCCTGCTGACTGCCTCACAGTCATCCACGGCAATTCCGCCTGGTTTGTCAATATACGCGCGAAGGTACCAGGTACCTCCTTCTTTCACATATTCTACATCTACCAGCTCAAACCCGAGTTCCTCTACGATAGGCTCGAGAAGTGCTTCTGTCTGCTGTTCATAATCTTCTCTTCTGGACACGCTGCGTCAAACTCCTTTTCTTCTATAATATAGTTTGTGATCTGATTCATAAAGAATTCTCCATATCACCAAAGAAGAGTGAACTTTCGTCCACTCTTCTGCCAATTCCTTATGTAACTATATTTACTCTAGCACTTTTCTTTGAGGAAATCAAGGGTTTTTGCACATTTTCTTACAATACCTTAGAAATCTCCTTGACTTTCTCTTTCTTCACCGTCTCCGCTTCCGGCAAGACTTCTAGCGGCTTTTGGTTCCTGTTCCATCCCGTTTCGCCAGTTTCAGGCGGTTCAGTGAAACTGTCTTTTCTCCATAAGTAATCTTCGTCTCTGTTCCTTCTTCAAAAAGATAAACTTCTTCTAATTCATCCTTCTTCTGAAGCTTAATTCCTCTGACACCGACAGCTGCTTTTTTCTTCTCCGGAACATCCGCAGATAAAAACCTCAGGAAATATCCGTTCTTCGTCTGAAGGACAACATTCTGATACTCCGTCACAACCTTCACTGCGACAAGCCTGTCTTCTTCCTGCAGCTTTGTTGCCGCGATCGTGCGCTTGGATACCTGAAATTCACTTCCATCCACACGCTTGATCATTCCCTGTGCTGTTGCAAACAATAATTTTGAATAACGCATCTGCTCTTCTTCACAGATCATAACAATCTGTTCTTCACTGCTTGAATAATTACTTACATTATCAATCGGAATCCCTTTGTCTCTGAACTTTCCATGTGGAAGATCAAGCACCTTCACCTGATGCATCTTACCTTCATCTGTAAACAGACAGAGTTTTCCAATGTTCATACAATGCACAATGTATTTATTCTCTTTGTCTGCAGCTTCTTTATTCCTCTCATAGACTCCGGTATCCACTGTCTTCGCGTAACCAAAGCGATCCATCAGAAAGACGACCTGTTGCTCTTCAATCTTCTTCTCTTCAAAAACAGCTTCTTCTGCATTCTCCACAACGGTACGACGCTTTCTTCCGAATTCTTTTTTATAACTGTCAAGCTCTTCCATGATCACGCCTGCCATGGAATCATAGTTATTTAAAATATCTTCATAACGGGCAATATTTTCTAATGTCTTCTCATGCTCTTTCTGGAGTGCTTCAATCTCCAGACCGATCAGACGATAAAGACGCATCTCCAGAATTGCCGTTGCCTGACGTTCTGTAAAACGGAGCATTGCCGCCATCTTTTTGGAAATCGCGGACTTGAACTTAATGTTTTCCGTCTCACCGTTTACCAGACAGGCACGCGCATCTTTTACAGATTTACTTCCTCGTAAAATCTCAATGATCAGGTCAATCACATCACATGCTTTGATCAGACCTTCCTGAACTTCACTCTTCTCCCGCTCTTTGCCAAGCAAAGTTGTATATTTCCTCGTTGCAAGCTCAAACTGGAAATCCACATGATGTTCTATGATCTGTTTCAGACTTAAAGTCTCCGGTCTGCCATTCGCAACCGCCAGCATATTTACGCCAAATGTATCTTCCAGACGTGTCTTCTTATAAAGCATGTTCTTCAGGTTCTCAACATCCGCACCACGCTTCAATTCGATCACGATACGGATTCCTTCTTTTGAAGACTGGTTTGAAATATCAACGATATCTGTCGTCTTCTTGGATTCCACAAGATTGCAGACGTCGTTTAAGAACTTTCCGATTCCGGCTCCGATCATCGTGTATGGGATCTCTGTGATCACAAGCTGCTTCTTGCCGCCTTTGAGCTCTTCCACTTCCACTTTTCCACGCAGCTTGATTTTCCCCTGTCCGCTCTCATAGATTGCCGGAAGATCATCCTTATTGACCACAATTCCTCCGGTCGGGAAATCTGGTCCTTTGATATATTTCATCAGCTGCTTTGTAGTGATCTTATCATTCTTCATATATGCCTTGACCGCATCGACCACTTCGCAGAGATTATGTGTCGGGATACTTGTCGCCATACCGACTGCAATTCCTTCCGCACCATTGATCAGAAGGTTCGGCACACGCATCGGAAGCACAAGCGGTTCCTTCTCCGTCTCATCAAAGTTCGGACCAAAATCAATAACATTCTTATCCAGATCGGCCAGACATACTTCCTGCGTGAACTTCGTAAGGCGCGCCTCTGTATAACGCATCGCAGCAGCTCCGTCTCCCTCAATGGATCCAAAGTTACCGTGCCCGTCAACAAGAACCTGTCCCTTCTTGAACTCCTGCGCCATTACTACAAGAGAATCGTAGATGGAACTGTCTCCATGCGGATGATATTTACCCATCGTATCTCCGACGATACGTGCACTCTTACGATAAGGCTTATCATAACGGATACCAAGCTCGTACATATCATAAAGTGTACGACGCTGAACCGGCTTGAGACCATCACGGACATCCGGAAGTGCTCTGGCGATAATAACACTCATCGCATAATCAATATAAGATTTCTTCATAAGATCAGAATATTCTGTCCTTATGATCTGTGATTCATTACTCATTCTTCTTCTCCTTAGATATCCAGTTCTGCCTCTGTCGCATTTTCATAGATAAAATTACGACGCGGCGGTACTTCAGTTCCCATCAGCATCTCCGTTACACTCGAAGCCATTCGGGCATCCTCAATCTCTACTCGTTTCAACATACGTCTCTCCGGATCCAGTGTTGTCTCCCAGAGCTGCTCCGCATCCATCTCTCCAAGACCTTTGTAACGCTGAAGTGTGAACGGACCTGTATGTGTCTTTCTATAACGTTCCAGTGCCTTATCATCATACAGATACTCTTCTTCTCCACTCTTTGGCATTGCCTTATAAAGTGGCGGCATCGCAATATACACATGTCCTTCAAAAATAAGCTCCGGCATAAAGCGATAGAATAAGGTGAGCAATAAGGTAGAAATATGTGCACCATCGACATCGGCATCGGCCATGATGATGATCTTATCATATCTCAACTTTGTAATATCAAAGTCATTTCCGTATCCTTCAGAAAATCCGCAGCCAAATGCATTGATCATCGTCTTGATCTCTGCATTGGCAAGCACCTTATCAATACTTGCTTTCTCAACATTTAAGATCTTACCACGGATCGGAAGGATTGCCTGATAATTTCTGTTTCTCGCTGTCTTCGCAGAACCGCCAGCGGAATCTCCCTCGACGATAAAGATCTCGCACTTCTTCGGATCTCTGCTCTCACAGTTTGCCAGCTTTCCGTTACTGTCAAAAGAATATTTCTGCTTTGTCAGGAGATTGGTCTTTGCCTTCTCTTCTGTCTTGCGGATCTTCGCAGCTTTCTCCGCACTGGAAAGAACTGTCTTAAGTGTATCCAGATTTCGATCGAAGAAACGAACAATCTCTTCTCCTGTTACCTTGCTGACTGCTTTCGCCGCATCCGGGTTATCCAACTTTGTCTTCGTCTGCCCCTCAAATCTCGGATCCGGGTGCTTAATGGATACAATTGCAGTCATTCCGTTACGGATATCTGCACCGGTAAAATTCGCATCCTTTTCTTTCAGGATTCCTATCTCTCTCGCATACTGATTCATGACAGTTGTAAAGGTTGTCTTAAATCCTGTCAGATGTGTTCCGCCCTCTGCATTATAAATATTATTACAAAATCCAAGTACATTCTCATGAAACTCATTCACATACTGCAGTGTTACCTCTACTTCAATCCCGTCTGCTTCCCCTTTAAAATAAACCGGGTCATGAAGTACTTCTTTCTTACGGTTCAGATCCTGGATAAATCCAATGATTCCTTCCGGTTCGTGATAAACGATGTGCTCAACACTTCCATCTCTCTTATCATCAAACACGATCGTCAGATTCGGATTCAGATACGCAGTCTCATGCAGACGGCTCTTAACCTCTTCCGCTTTGAACTTCGTCTTCTCAAAGATCGTATCATCCGGCAGAAAATTTACCGTTGTTCCCGTCTTTCTCGTCTTTCCGATCTTAGGAAGAAGTCCATCTTCCAGTTCGATCACCGGGATTCCTCTCTCGTACCGGTCATGATGAACAAATCCATCCCTGCTGATCTTCACATCCATATAAGTAGAAAGAGCATTTACAACAGAGGAACCTACTCCGTGAAGTCCACCACTTGTCTTATATGCAGAATCATCAAACTTACCACCTGCATGGAGTGTCGTATAAACCAGACGGGCCGCAGATACACCCTTCTGATGCATATCAACCGGAACTCCACGACCGTTATCTGAAACGGTTGCAGATCCGTCTTTTTCCAATGTCACCTGGATCTCACTGCAGAATCCTGCCAGGTGCTCATCTACTGCATTATCCACGATCTCATAGATCAGATGATTCAGTCCTTTTGTAGAAACACTTCCTATGTACATTCCCGGGCGTTTCCGTACTGCCTCAAGACCTTCCAATACCGCGATACTCCCTGCATCGTATGTATTATTTCCCGCCATTACTCTTTCTCCTTCTTTCTCGAACTCAAACTGTTCTATACAGTCAATCAACAAATATGATATCATTTAACCATCTGATTTTCAACTTCTTTTTCGCTCATATGTTCTGTCAACCTTCTTCTGACAAGAGAGGACTGTAACTGTCCGACAACCGTTTATTCTGTAACTACCCGCTTTAATGTCCGTTCCAGTACCTCCATTGCATTCTTCATCTCTTCCACCGTATTGGTCTGCGCCCCTGCTTCGATCAACAGAGACTTTGGCAGCAGATGAAGATTATAACGGTAAGCTTTCAGATAAATATGCCTTGCAAATCCCGGGTAATACTGTTCCGATGCAATCTGCATCTGCAAGGAGAACGCCAGATTATCCTGGATATATGGATTATACAGATAGGCAATATCGCCATTTGTCCGTGTCCTGCTCAATCCATTAAAATACATAATCTTCGCAGTCGGTTTTCCATTCACTTCCGTTACCAGATGTGTGTCCGCATTTACACCGTCTCTGTGAAGATCGATTGCAACTTCAATCGTCGGATTTGCTTCCAGAACCGGCCGTACTGCACTTTCTGCATTCTCATATGCCCTGCTGCGGTCAAGCTTCCCATTAATAATATCATACACTCCGCTGTCATGAAGTGTCTCAATCCCATCCGCATTTAATAACTGCGTCAGATATTCCCCAATCCCAACGATGCTTGTAGATGGATCACCCGGTATGGAGTCTGCAAATTCTTCCTGTGAATGCGTATGAAAAATCAAAATTTTCGGACCTCCTGTACTTTGATCTATCTTCATACTCCGGTTTAAAAGATCATCCACATTAAGCTGCTCCGGTCCGATCATTGTAGAACTGTCTATTGTATAAAGATTGCTTGTCAGATATTCAAAATCACGCAGCCGCTCAATAGAAAGATCCATTCCCGGAACCGGCTGTTCTACAGCACTTTCCTGAGTTTCCGGCTCTGCTCCGACCAGTTTTCCCTCTTCATCTACCGCATGTTCATCATTTGCCTGACACTGAAGAATCCATGCGATCGTCTCCTCATCTTCCAATACTTCCGCCGGTTCTTCCTTTCCCCTTTTTTCTGTCTGATCTTCCAGATATCCTGCCAACGGCATCCACACATGAAGTGGGAGCCAGAAGATCTCTTCCCTTTCTGATTCCTGTTCTTTCTGATAAGAAAAAAGCGGAAGGTACAATTTCTGCGCATAAGTCTGACTTTCTTCTAATATAAATGTTCTCCCCTCTTCCAATGACCGGCCCATCCCAATTCCTAACGGAATACCTGACAGAACCAGAATCACCCCATACCATTTCATACGTCGGATTGTTTTTTTCTTATACACACGCATTGCAGAGTCCTTCCGCTCATTTCTATCATTCTATTCACTTTCTCCTACATTTATATCAGAAAAAAGAAGATTCAAGGACGCTGCTATCGTATGACTGATCTGATGAACCATTTCATCCACATCCTTTGGTGTCACAAACATTCCATTTAAATGTGGGGAGATCAATTCTTTTACAAACTCATATTTTTCCGCCGCACTATAAGAGCGCAAAATCTCTCCTGTACTCCTTAATGCCTGCGACTGCTCCAGTGCAGTGATGAAATTTTCCATCGTATCATTGACGATCGTTGCCGCATCAACAACCGTAGGCACTCCGATTCCAATCACAGGAACCCCCAGAGATTCTTCCGTCATTGCATTCCTGTAATTTCCAACACCGGAACCCGGATGAATTCCTGTATCGGCAATCTGGATCGTCCGGTTCAATCGTCTGCTGTTTCGCGCAGCAAGTGCATCCACTGCAAGGATCAGATCCGGCTTCGTCTCATAGACAATTCCACGAACAATCTCCGCCGTTTCCATCCCCGTCTGTCCCATCACGCCGGGAACAATTGCACTAAGAACAATCAATTGCTCCGTACGCATCGCATATTTCCCGTATTCTTTTACTATATGCCGGTTTACCTCCAGATGATCTGCAACATAAGGGCCAAGCGCATCCGGTGTCACCGCTCTGTTACCGAGCCCGACAAAAAGAATCTTTAATTCTTTTCCATCTTCACAGGAAATTTTATGAAAAATCAATTCCCGGATGCAATCACAGATCCGTTCCTGTAATACCCTGCTATTTTCTTCCACCTCCAATGCCAGATCCGGAGATTCCAGTGTCAGATAAATACCTGTCGGTTTTCCCATGATCTTGGCTCCATTCTCCGTCTCAATCACCACACGGGTCAGCCGGATCTCATTCTCCTCGTCATACTCTTCCTCCAGAACAACTCCCTGCACTTCTATATTGTCAGATGCAAAACGTTCCTTCTCCTCAAGTGCAAGATCCGTACGCACACTGTAATTTTTCATCATAGCCTCCCTTTTCTCCGTGTCAGGTTATAGATTCTTGTATACTGTAACCACAATTCGTTTTATTACAGCCTATTTTTAGCATTTTTTTGTAAAATATGTATTGACAGAACACGTTTGTTGGACTAGAATAAATGAGTATGTTTCGATAGAACGTCCGTGTCCGAGTCTATTGAACACATGAATCACATTTGAAAATCATATGATAGAATATTTTGGAGGTGCACACATTGGCTAATATTAAATCTGCAAAGAAAAGAATTTTAGTAACAGAGACAAAAGCTGCTAGAAACAAAGCAATCAAATCTAAGGTTAAAACAGCTGTAAAGAAAGTAGAGACAGCTGTAGCTGAGAAGAATGTAGAGGCTGCTAAGGCTGCTCTTCACACAGCAATCGTTGAGATTTCCAAAGCTGGAAGCAAGGGTGTTTATCACAAGAAAACAGTTTCCAGAAAGATCGCTCGTCTTTCCAAAGCTGTTGACTCTATCGCTTAATTATAAATAGAGAATAGAATTTTCAGGCGCATCTGCTACCGTCATGGCAGATGCGCCTTTTGTTATACGTTCAGAGCCAGGCAGTTCTAAAGATACAGATACGAGCCATGCTCGCATGAGTGAGAAAAAGACCGGCACTTCCAAGTCTTAACCTGAAAGTACCGGTCTTCTATTATCTTATTCTATAATCTCAGACAACTGATTAGTTGTTGATCAGTTTGTCCTCATCACTCCAGCTGTAAAGCTTTCTGATCTCAGCTCCAACCTTCTCTGACTGGTGCTCAGCAGCAAGTTTTCTCATAGCCTTGAAGTGAACCTGTCCACCTGCATCAGACATATCAAGCAGGAAGTCTTTTGCAAATGTACCATCCTGGATATCAGAAAGAATTTTCTTCATAGCTTTCTTTGTCTCAGCTGTAACGATCTTAGGTCCTGTGATATAATCACCGTACTCAGCTGTGTTAGAGATAGAATATCTCATTCCAGCGAATCCTGACTGGTAAATCAGGTCAACGATCAGCTTCATCTCATGGATACACTCAAAGTATGCATTTCTCGGATCATATCCAGCCTCACAAAGAGTCTCAAATCCAGCCTGCATAAGTGCACATACACCACCACAAAGTACAGCCTGCTCTCCGAAGAGGTCTGTCTCTGTCTCTGTTCTGAATGTTGTCTCAAGAACTCCGGCTCTTGCTCCACCGATTCCAAGACCATAAGCAAGTGCTCTGTCAAGAGCTTTTCCTGTGTAATCCTGCTCTACAGCTACCAGACAAGGTGTTCCTTTTCCAGCCTGATACTCGCTTCTTACTGTATGTCCTGGTGCCTTAGGTGCGATCATTGTAACATCAACATTCTTCGGTGGTACGATTGTTCCGAAATGGATGTTGAATCCGTGAGCGAACATAAGCATGTTACCCTCTTCAAGGTTTGGCTCGATGTCTTCTTTGTAAAGTTTAGCCTGTTTCTCATCGTTGATCAGAATCATGATGATGTCAGCCTGCTTTGCAGCTTCAGCTGCTGTATATACTTTGAATCCCTGCTCTTCTGCTTTCTTCCAAGAACGGCTTCCCTCGTACAGACCGATGATAACATCACATCCTGACTCTCTTAAGTTCAGTGCATGTGCATGTCCCTGGCTTCCGTATCCAATGATAGCGATCTTCTGTCCTTCGAGAAGAGAAAGGTTACAATCTTCCTGATAATAAATTTTTGCTGCCATTTTGCATTCCTCCTAATTGAATTTAAAATATAGAGTAGAATGCTCCCGATCTCTTCGGGGGTATCCTATATAGTGAAAGGTCTTGCCCTTTACTAGCTTTATCTGTTCCACAAGCTCTCCCTGCGGTTCTCCGATCCTGACCGGATCAGAAAAATGCAACATCCTTGCTGCCTCTGGAAAGTCCGGTAATTCCGGTTCTTGCCAGTTCGAGTATCTCATAATCCTTCAGAAGATTCAGGAAAGCTTCCAACTTATTCTGTGTACCTGTCAATTCAATGATCAGACAATCTTCTTCCACATCTACGATCTTTGCTCTGAAAATATCTGCAACTGAGATGATCTCCCCACGCTGTGCGGCATTCGCACGAAGCTTCACCATGATCAACTCTCTGCAAACGGATTCTTCTGCTTTCAAAGCCTTGATATCCACAACATCCTCCAACTTACGGAGCTGCTTCTCAATCTGTGATAGGATCTGCTCATCACCGGATGAAACAATCGTAATCCTTGTAAATCTAGGATCTGCTGTCATACCTGCCGTAATACTGTCAATGCTGTATCCACGACGGCTGAAGAGTCCTGAAATTCTGCTCAAAACACCTGAATTGTTATCTACGAGCAGTGAAAATACCTGACTTCTCATATGTATCCTCTCTTTCTCACTTCAGGAAGCGAAAATATTATGCCTGACTAAGATGACTGGTTCGCTCCTTCCATGATTTGTATAAAACAGAGTGCGTTCTGTTTTTTACTTACTTAATATTAACAACTAGAACCGGCTTTGTCAACCCTCTTTTTTGAGATTTTTCATTACAGACCAAATTCCTCTGCCAGTTCATTCAAATACATCCAGCGCTCTTCCTTCTCTTCGAGCTGCTCTCTTACCTTCTCCTGCTCTTCCATCAGCTCACGCAGTTTCACTGAATTCGTTGCATTTGCGGCAATCTGACGATCAAGAGACGCAATTTTTTCTTCCAGCTTTGCAATCTCCTCATCGATCGTCTCATATTCACGTTGCTCCTTGAAAGAAAACTTCACCTTCTGGCGCTGTCCGTCCTTCCAGTTCTTTCCTTTCTTCTGCGTCTCTTCTTCCGTGGACTTTTCTTCCTGCTTAAGTTCAGACTTTCCTCTGATATCTTTGCTTTCCTCTCCGAATCTGCGTTTCTTCGCCTCTACATAATCCGTGTATCCTCCCTCAAACTGTCGGATCCCGCCGTTTCCATCCAGTTCAAAGATACGGTCAACTACATTATCAAGGAAATATCTGTCATGCGATACGGTGATCACAATACCTGTAAATGAATTCAGATAGTCCTCAAGAATCGTAAGCGTCGGGATATCCAGGTTGTTTCCGGCCTCGTCAAACAACAGGACATTCGCATTCTCCGCAAGAACACCAAGAAGATAAAGCCTTCTCTTTTCCCCTCCGGAAAGCTTACCGATCGGTGCATACTGCATATCCGGTGTAAATAAGAACCTCTCCAACAATTGGCTCGCACTGATCTGTCCGTCCTTTGTCGTCACATACTCCGCAATGTCCTTCACATAATCGATCACACGCTGGGAATCATCCATATGCTGTTCTTCCTGTGCAAAATATCCGATCTTGATCGTCTCGCCGATCTCAATCTCCCCTGCATCCGGCTTGAGTACACCTGCGATCATCTTAAGAATTGTTGATTTCCCACAGCCATTCGGTCCGATAATTCCAAGCCGCTGATTGCGAAGCACAATATAACTGAAATCATCCAGAATCTTCTTCTCCCCAAAACGCTTGCTGACATGATGAAGTTCAATCGTCTTCTTGCCCATTCTTGTCTCTACAGAATCAAGCTCCACCGTCTGATCCGTCACAGGTGCTTTTCCTGCTTTCAACGCTTCCAAACGTTCCAGTCTTGCCTTCTGCTTTGTCGTTCTCGCACGGCATCCACGCTTCGCCCATTCCAGTTCCATCCGAAGAATACTCTGACGCTTTCTCTGACTTGCAAGCTCCATCTCTTCCCTCTGCGCCTTCAATTCAAGGAATCCGGAATAATCCGCATCATATCCATACATCTTTCCATGACTCAGCTCCAGGATACGGTTCGTCACACGATCAAGGAAATAGCGGTCATGTGTTACCATAAGAACAGTTCCACGGTAAGATCTCAGATAATCTTCCAGCCAGGAAATCATCTCCTGATCCAGATGATTCGTCGGCTCGTCCAGAAGAAGTACGTCAAAGTCTCCTGCAAGTATCTTCGCAAGAACTACGCGTCTCTTCTGTCCCCCGGATAAAGTGTCAATCTTCTGATCCCACTGCGTGATCCCAAGTTCCGTCAGATTACTTTCCACCTGCCAGCTCTCCGCATCTGCATCCTGAAGTGCATAGGAACGGATATCTATCCCCTCCGGAAATGTCGGATTCTGCGGAACAAAAGCAATCTTCAGACCATTCTGACGAACAACCTGTCCCTCATCCGGCACTTCCTCTCCCGCAACCACCTTCAAAAGAGTTGACTTTCCGGTTCCGTTAATCCCAACGATCCCGATCTTATCCCCCTGCTGAACACCAAACGATGCATCATCAAAAATCACTTTCTCCCCATATATTTTAGAAATATGTTCTATATTAATTAAGTTCATTCTTTTCCCTGCTTTCTGTTTTTCTGCATTTTTATCAATCACATCGCCCTTCCAGTATAACAGATATTTCAGACACTGAAAATCTTAAAAATTTTTAAATTCATATTTGAAAGGGTTGAGAAAACACGGAAAACGTTATAACATAGTGAGATACATGCAATGACATGGTTTCAAATGGAAAGTGAGGTAAATGATATGAGCCCGAAGAATGATTTCTCAGACATTTTCGATGATGATTTTGAAGTTACATATGAAGAAGATCCGGAAATCAATTTTCATACTTCTGAAGATACAAAACAAATAAACAGACCTAATTCTAACACGGAGACGATCGTTATGAACGCAGACGATTACCGAGATAACTTTAACGATTCCGATGACAGCCAGTTCGAAGAAGTACTTCCTGAATATGACGATGATTATGAAGATGATGCAGATTACGAGGATGATTATTATGAGGACGATTATAACACTTCTAACAAACGATCAAATCGCAACAATCCTTATAATGATTCATATAATGATCGCGACTACGACAGACGCTCCTCCGGCAGGAAACGTTCCGGTGGCGGAGTAAAACTTGCCGCACCGATCAAAAAAGGCGGAAAGGCATTATCAAGGCTCACAAGCACATTGCTTCAGCAGCTTTCTATTGTGTTAATCCTGGCCACAACAGCATTTGTACTCTACAACTTTTACCGTGCAAGCACACCTTACGGAGATATCCAGGAGGCAATCCAGACACAGAAGATTTCCCAGACTCTAGCCGCTTACTTATGTGTAGCTGCCCTCTTCCTGTTCTTCGAATTCATCTCCCTTCTCTGGTCAATGACACGCGTCCGCGTACGTGACGGAGTCTCCAGCTGGAGAGAAGATACCGGAAGAGGCCTGTGGTCTTTTATCCTTGTATTCGCGGTTTCCTATGCTGCGTTCCTCTTCAGCCCGTTGCTCCCTGATTCACCGGAAGTGATCTACGGAGTGAAAGGAGCTCTTGATGTATACGGTTCCCTCCACAATGTATTGTTTGGACTGTGTGCAGCCGGAGTCATCTCCTGCCTGATCAGAAAATACAAAAGTTCCAATTAGAATACAATATTCCCTTTACCAAAAGTGCATCCGGCAATGAAATCAATTACAAAATCATTGCCGGATGCACTTTTAAAATTTACAGGTCAGTCTCAAAAAATGCCATGCATTAATCCAAAATGATCAGCGCCATAAATACAAGATCTGTATCCCCTGTATTCGTCAGTCCGTGTCCCATTCCATCCGGTGTAAATGTCACATCTCCTGCTTTCACCGGGCGGATACGTCCATTGTCATCATAATTTCCTTCCCCGCGAAGGATATAATATGTCTCACTCTCGTTGTGATGCTCATGATATCCAAGAGAACATCCCGGCTCCAGTGTAACTTCTGCATACATCTTGCACTTTCCGTTCAGTTCCTTATCTTCCAGAATGTGCTTGATGATAACGTGTCCCTTTCCACCAGCCATGTTTTCTTTTCTCTCAACTCTTAATTCACTCATCTTCAATTCCTCCTAAAACATTTTTATTGTAAAGCTTATTTGCTACAATACGTCTTTTATCTGACATTTATTTCATATAGATCAATTCATACTCTCTTGTTCCAAGACCGATCTTCTCTGCATGTGCCAGACAAGTCTTGTACTCTGAATTCGGTGTCGTATTCTCAAAATGATCATGATGATCGCAGAAATTCTCTTCTTCCATACGATCTGCAAGCTGGCTGTGCGGCAACGGTGTTGCGCTAAGACAGACATCTGCACACGCCTGATCCAGTGCCAGCGGATCAAAAGAGGCAAACATACCGATATTCGGAAGGATCGGTGCATCATTCTCCGGATGACAGTCACAGTTCGGTGATACGTCAACGATCAGTGAAATATGGAAGTTCGGTCTTCCATCCACAACCGCCTTTGTATACTCTGCCATCTTGCAGTTCAATACCTTTGTCGCCGCACTGTCCATAAATGAAATTGCATCAAAGTTACATGCCCCAATACATCTTCCACATCCGACACAATGTTCAAGATCAATAGACATCTTTCTTGCATCAGCATCATAAATCAGGCCGTCATTCGCACACTCTCTCAGACAGCTCTTACATCCTCTACAGGCTTCCTGATCGATCGTCGGCTTACCAACAGAATGCTGATCCTTCTTACCGGCTCTGGAACCACATCCCATTCCGATATTCTTGATCGTACCACCGAAACCTGTCGTCTCATGCCCTTTAAAATGCGTCAGACTGATAAATACATCCGCATCCATCACGGCACGTCCGATCTTCGCTTTCTCTATGTACTCTCCTCCCTGTACCGGAACTTCAATATCATCCGTTCCCTTCAGGCCGTCTCCGATAATCACCGGACATCCGACACTCAACGGTGTAAATCCATTCTCCCATGCACAGTAAAGATGCTCCAGTGCGTTCTTTCTACTGCCCGGATATAGTGTATTACAATCTGTAAGAAATGGCTTTCCTCCAAGCTCCTTCACGACATCAACAACCGCCTTGGCATAATTCGGACGGAGATAACTGATATTCCCCATCTCTCCAAAATGCATCTTGATCGCCACAAATTTATTTTCCATATCAATCTCACTGATTCCTGCTTTCTTCATCAGACGTTTCAGCTTCGTTGGAAGACCTTCGCCAAGCTTCGCCCGGAAATCAGTATAATACACCTTTGCTTTTTCCATGATGTAAACCTCCTGTTGTAAATTCTGACAGCTTAACCCTGCATTCTTATCATACACTATAAATCTTACTCTTCCAATCATTTTTAGAAAAATAATAAAGTGGACATCCCCTTGACGATACAGTATACTCAAATTATCAATTCCGAACTCAGCAGCAGTTCGATCACTCTGAAGGAGATGTAATGATACAATGAATCATCTGGCTGTTACCTCAATACTCACTGTTGTAGCACATATCATCTGGTTTGCTTCTATGACAGAACGAAAATATCCGATCAAAAAAACGGTTCTGCTCTATGGACTTTACGCTATATTCTTCACTGTATGGGCCATACTTGCATATTCCCTGCTTGGCAAAGACTCTCCGTATGTGATTCCATTTTCATTTGTCGGAACCATCCTGCCAGCAATTCTACTTTTCCTATATACTTCATCTGATAGTTTCAGCAAAAAAATATTTTTGATCCTTACTTATGCAAATTTGTTCTGCATCATCATTTGCCTTTCTATTTTGATCTGTGATGGATTATTTCCGGATTTATCCATTGTAAAACAGATGTATATACGAAGCTTGGTACGAATACTGTTGAATGTTCCTGCAGTCCTGCTGTATCTGTGGTTTGCGCGACCTTATATGCGTACAGTGCCCGGAGACAGAAAACGGACCTGGTACTCTATTTCCCTCGTGTCCTTTCTGTTTTTAACCGTGTTTGCAACGCTTATCAACTTCCTCATGCATGATGGTCATACCGTCGAACAGATGATCCTGTTTATCACAACCATGATGATTTATTGTGCAGTACTGTGGATTGTATTTGGCACGATCCAACACATGAATGCCGAAGTGAAGATGGAACTGATCACTCAAAATGTACAATACCTGCAAGGACAACTTGCCATGGTCAAAGAACATGCATCAACCGCCAAAGCCATGCGTCATGATTTTCGACATCACATGCAAAATATTGACCTGCTTCTGAAACAACAGAAGCCACAAGAAGCGATACATTATATAGAAGAATTTATCCAAAGTCTGGATGCGGCAAGTCAGATTGATTTTTGCCCACATATTACAGCCAACGCCATTTTAAACAACTTTTATAATCAAGCACAGAAAGAAGGAATTGCGATTTCTATAACTGCCGACACACCGGAGCATATAACAATTGCAGATATGGATTTTGTTGCGATCCTTTCAAATCTTCTGGAAAATGCAGTAAACGGATGTATCGAATGCGGTTCCCGGGATGAGATCACAGTAAATCTCCGTATGAAAAAGGAGAAACTTGTGATTGTGTGCAGTAACCCTTGTAAAACGGACCTTGTAATCGAAAATGATATCATCAAGCCAAAAGGAACCGGGATAGAAAGTATCCTGATGGCTATTGATAAATACGATGGAAATATCCGTTATCAGATGGAAGACGGTATTCTGACAGCATGCGTCATCCTTAACTGCTGATCTTTGCAGAAAATCAGATCACTATTTCACGCAGAAAAAACATGGTTTCACGAAAGGAACACGTTTTTTCTGCATTTTTCTTTTATACTTACACATAATAAAACATTCTTGGGATCGTTACTCATCGTGACCCAAATTTATGAAGAAAGGATCTGATTTAAATGATGAACTCAAATGTACAGGCTGCTATGCCAAAATTCGCCGGATTATCCCATGTATGTATTTTCGTGGATGATATGATGGAGGCGGTTGACTATTACCAGAAACTGTTGGGCGTTGTACCGGATCATTACCTGCCCCACTGGAGAAACGAAGGTTTCTTTAAAGCCGGCGGATTTGTCAAAGAAGCTGCCGACGGCGATGTCTCTATCGCTTTTGTAAATGTACCGGGCACAAAACTGACACTGGAACTCATGCAGTACCATTCACCGGAAGGACGAAAAGAACCTGTCTTCTTCGCTGCCAACGATGTCAGTGGCGCACGTCATGTAGCACTGAAAATCACGAACATCGACGAAGCATTTTTACATATTAAATCCATGCCGGATACACGACTGATCAATGAGACTGACGATTATCAAGTATTCCAGATCAGCGAGACCTATCCAGATGAGGTTCATTTCTTCGATCAGGATATGAAGGAAATGGATGAAAGGAAACAGCAGACAGCTAAAATCCTCAGTGAAGTGCGCTATTTCTACTTTATTGACAAATACGGCCTCCAATGGGAGTTCGAGCAGGGACATACTGATATTGGTGATTAAGTGAAAAAATGAAACAGGAGTCGGTTTGCGTTACCCGTGTTGTACGCAGCGACTCCTGTTTTTCTCTACTGGATTATTCTCCGTGTAATGCTCGTAGATCAGATCCAGCAGGTTCTCCACCGGCGGGTAATACTCCGGCTCTGTTTTCTTCAAATACTCCTCCAGCATTTCCTTCCGTTTTTCTATAATGCTACCATCCTTCCAAACCGAGATTCACATCCTCAGTTATGGCACATATTACCGCACACTTCTGTACATAGCAACCTATTTTTTGCGGTCTTTGGGACGACCCATCTTCTCCTTTACCTTGTCCGGCACATCGATCAGTCCGAACCGATAGAACATTCCGTATATGTAGGTCACTCCCCGGATATCGCCCAAAGCTTTCGGGCGGTCTACTACCTCCCCTTTTATATTTCCCAGTGCCAAAATTATAGAACTCCACGCCAGGCTTTTACTCTTCTCTCGGCGGTCGATCCACAGTTCTTTTGTATACTCGCCATTCCTGCCCTTTTTAATTTTGTAAGAGAATGGCAACCCGGAGTAGGTCTTAAATTTCACTCCAGCATAGGTCAGAACCACACCCCAGAAGTTTTCTTCTGTCGGATCAGCCCTCCACCGCTTCATCGCTCTGTATCTCCGCTGCCGCTCTGCTCCGACACTGATCTTTTCTTTCTCTGTACTAGGGAAGTACACGCCTTTCTGATATGGTAGGTACGAGGTGACTGAGGCTTTGGAGAGTTGAAGGGTATTTGCAGTTGAAAGTATGGAGGTTTTGTAGTCTTGTGTTTCACGGTATTCTTCAAAAGTGTTTTTTACTTTTTCCGCCACTTCTGATTCATACACACCAGCCGTGATGAGCAGTTTCCGTACCTTGATGTGATTTAATCCCAACTCATCTCCGATGGCCTGCAAGGACATCTCAGAATCATAAAGTGCCACAGCACTTTCCATCTGCTCTTTCAGATTTTTCCCGGCATCGTACTCTGGCTTTAGCTTCTTCCGGCCACCGCCTGGTTTTCTTGTTTTCTTCATTTTACTCATGCAGCTCCAACGGCAGTCCGTCCGGGTCATGGAAGAAAGTCATCTTCTTGCCGGTGTAATCATCCACACGAATTGGCTCACATTCAATTCCTACCTCTGCCAACTCATTCACTGTCTGCTCCACGCTCTCCACACAAAATGCAAGGTGACGCAGCCCACAGGCCTCCGGGCGGTTCACACGCTTCGGCGGGTTTTCTTCTGCAAAAATCTCCAGCTCTGTGTGTTCGTTAACACGCAGATCCAGCTTCCAGTCTTTACGCTCTGGACGGTAGTTCTCTCTAATAACAGAGAATCCCAGCTTGTTCACATAGAAATCCTTTGCAGCTTCGTAGTCAGATACGATAATTGCAATATGGTGTACTTTGGATAAATTCATTTTTTTATACTCCCTTTCTTTTATTTTCGTTATAAACTATATGACAACCTTCAAAAAATAGCGTGTGAACTCCTGGAGTTCAGTTTGTCCACACGGCATTCTTTTTTTCTTGGGTTCTTGTTTATTTCAGTTTTTCAAGGATCTCATCTGCGCTCATCCCGCTGGCTAATAATCTCTTAACCACACTCTCGGCTTCAGCCTTCTTAGCTTCTTCAGCAGCCTTAGCATCTGCTTTTGCCTTCTTCGCTTCCAAGGATGCCACTTCTTTTTCGGCCTTCTTCAGAGCAGACTTCTTCTCTTTCAATGTATTCTTCTGCTCCTCAATCGCTTTCTGGATGGATGCGATCTCAGTATTCAGAGACGCAATAGTCTCCTGCTTCTCTGTAATCTGGGATGCGTAGTCATTGATTGCCTTCGGTTTGTTCTTGCTGCCTTTCGTTCTAGGCATGGTGATAACCTCCAATATCTATGACAAAGCTAAAAATTACAAAAATAAGTGGACATAGAGGATTCGAACCTCTATCCTCCCCTTCATAAACGTACAACTTGCATTAAGTTATGCGCTTATGAAGGGGGATGCTCTACCATTAAGCCAATGTCCATATGGAATTATACCACAAAATGCGATATGGATTCAATAAGCCTAGAGTCATTTACATTAATCGGATACATCTGGGAAAGAAAATTTAATATTCTTGCCTTCTTTTTTTCCTCTGAATCATTAGAAAGAATAAAGCTATTAATCTTCGTTCTATAATTTTCTAGAACCACATCCCAATCATACTTACTATCCTTGTATATCCTGTCACAAATCATTCTTGCTGCTCTTGAAAATAACACTTGATCATCAAAATTAAGATTTGTAAAATTGTTGGGTGCATTTAAATGTCCCCTGATATTGGATATTGCTAAATCGTCAGTTAAATTATTCAACTCAGTTTTCGCTTGCCTTAACTCGACTCTGCCTGTACCACAATGTACAATTTCATTCCTTACCAACCTGTAATAGTTGCAAATAAAGTAAAGTTGCTTTACATCGTGTGGGATTCGATTACCGTAGCAAATATTTAGAATCCACTTCAACCGGTTATCATCATCTTCTGCGCTGTAATTTTGACCACGAGCCGGACTCCCTGGAAGGAGACGATATTGTACGAGAAAGTGTTCCACACACGAGTGAACCCCAATGATATATCCATTAGCAATTCGCTTAAGATAATCTTCTGGCAAAGTCGCGATCGATAGCCCCACCATTCCTGCTCGTTCCTGCAAGTTATCATTTCCATGATCCACCTGAAAAGTCCTTGCTGCCAGCTCTATATATTGGTTTGTGACATTCGCATATCCAAGTTCATTTTTCAATTCTGTAAGAATGTTCATAATAACAACTCACTACGTTTTTTCTCACATCTTCGCCGATCATAAGATCGTTGCCTGCTGCTCACCGCGGAGAGGTGTGTGATTATTACGAGCAGCGTAGGGAGCTACCGCTCCTATTATATCACAAGTCTGTAAATAAATCAGCCTTATACACGCCATCCGCCAACATTTTCTTGAAGCTGTCCTTTACGGCTGCGACATCTTCGTGGTAGGTCATTCCGTACCAGGTGTCGTTGGTTTTCAAAACCTTCACAGACATCTTGCCCTGCTCCAGTAATTCTCCAATGAAGATAGGGATCAGATACTCGGCTTTCTGAGGATTACCCGGTACTTCTTTCTCGAAGAACTCTTTGAATCCCTCCTCCAGCACGTCTAGGAAATCAGGAGTCAAGCCCCACATATTCATGGATACCAGAGAATTCACATCAACAGCCACACCGTCTGCCTCTGCTCCATCTGCAGTCTTGACGATGTTCTTAGTCTCTACAACCTCAGTCAAGTTTCCATTCTCATCCATCTTGCAGATACCGCGAGTCACGCCGCCGTTATCGGACAGAGTGTTCTTCAGAACGAAACCAGCCATGCAGGACTTGCCGCCATTCACCAGATACTCATGGACAGCCTTAAAGCCTTCCTTGCCATAGTAATCATCTGCATTGATCACAATAAACGGAGTTTTAATCACGTCCTTCGCTGCAAGCACGGCCTGTCCAGTTCCCCACGGCTTTGTACGGCCTTCCGGAAGTTCTCCCGGAATATCGTTGATATCCTGGAAAGCGTAGTCTACAGTTACATTGTGAGAAGAACAAATGGAGGCAATGCGATTGCCGATGACCTCTTTGAACTCTTTCTCGATATCCTTACGGATAATAAATACCACATGCTTGAAACCAGCCTCAATCGCATCATGGATTGAGTAGTCCATGATGATATGGTTTGCATCATCGACCGGCTCCAACTGTTTTATTCCTGTTCCAAATCGGCTGCCGATTCCGGCCGCCATGATAAGTAATGTTGTGTTCATAATCTCTCCTTACTGTGCTCGTGCTGCTTTTATCGGACATACCTTAATACACTGGTAGCAACGAACACACTTGCTTTCATCTATCTGTGGATATTCAAATCCCTCTTCGTCCTCTACCATAGAAATAGCTTCTTTAGGACAAATCGCATAACAGGCTGTACAACCACAGCATTCTTCTTTTCTTTTATATAATACTGGCGTTTCTCTTTCCACCTTTACTCACCAACTTTTTGATTTTTCTCTTAATTTTTCTCAAGAGTGATTTTGCATCATTCTTTAGTCCAATGCCACCATATTTCTTTGCAACATACTCAAACGACTTATTCTCAAAATCACTCCAGAACTGCTCTCTATTATCTGGTTTCGGAAATGGAGCTTTAAGAGGTGGCTGCATACTATCTTCCAGCTTTGTCTGCTTCCAAATCAGCCCTTCTTTTACTTTTTCAAAGGCTTTTTCACCAGCTTCATTATTTACCAACACTAGCGAAATGCCTTTGTTATCATTGAACTCAGGAGCTGCTTTTTCGATACCCCAATAATCTGCAATTGTAATATCACCCGGATGCATCACAGACTTATAAGGACATTCATAGCAACTCGGTCGCAACACTGTATGTCCATAGAAAAGCTCTTTGAATACTCGGCTGCTCGTAGACTTTCCATTTTCAAAATAAAGTGTTTCTACATGGTCATGCCATCCAAAATCTTTTTTATTACGGAAATCCACACTTGAAATTTTAGAATGATTTTTCTGCTCTTGCCAGCGTAGATATGCGTCCCACACTTTTTTGCTCGGTACTCCGTGACAAACAATATCTACACAGAAAAGGTTATCATATTCTTTTCCAAGGTATTTTTTCAATCCTGCCACCTGACAAGAAGTTCCAGAAAAAAGTACACTTTTCTGAGCGTCGAGATCTGCCCTGACACTTTTAAATGTATCACCTAGTTTACTCTGGATATATTTTGAGTCTCGCATTCGATTGCGATCTTCCTCATTATCAGCGCGAATATGTACGGCATTGAAATCATCCGTCAAAACACATCCGTAAATTACGCCGCCGATGGACAATACTTGATCAGACAGGGCTGTAAAAATACCACCCGATCTGGAAGCTGCTCTTGTTGCTTCATTTTTATGTTTTACTGCATATACTTTAGGCTGCTTCCAGTTCATTATGCTGCCCTCCTTTCGGAGTAATCAGCATAACAGGTACTACTTTCTGTGTACCCCCCCCCGATAATTCTGAGGAGTTTATTCTTTATTTTTGTTTTCATTGGAACTGTTCCATATTTCTTCATAACGAAATCAATTCCTTTCCTTTGATAATCATTCCAGAACTCTTCTCTTCGCTCAGACTTCTTGGTCGGCGCTTCAAGGTTCGCCTGCCAACATTGCGTTGTGTTGCTTAATCTATAATCCAAATCTCCCTGAATTTTTTCAAACAGTTCCTCTCCTCGATTTGTATGAATCAAGAATAGCGAATTGCCATCAGGGTCATAGAAGTCCGGAATAGTCTCCTCAATATGCCAAAAATCTCCAATGGTCATATCCGTTTTGCGTTCTGTTGTAGCATAAGGACATTCATAGCAGGACGGCCGCAACGCACACCGATTGTAAAACACCTTTACATAATCTTTAATCAGCTTCTCTTCTCCATTGACTTTCACATAAGCTGTTGGAGATTTCCAACCGTTGCGCTTGTCTTTGAAGGAAAGATAAGTTATCTTTCCTTCCTTCTTCTGGATTGATTCTGCATATTCTCTCCACAATTTGGGACTTGGAGAACCATGACAGATAATGTCTATTATGTACACTCGGTCACGGATTCCTTTTATTTCGCTGAACTTCCGAAATCCATCAGCCTGACACCCCATGCCAATAAAAAGCAATTCCTTCTCCGGATTCTCCATCAGCCAGCGATAGGCTTCCCGGTAAATATCACCGGGCTTGCTCTGCATATATTTTGACCCTTTTGCTTTGTCACGCTGCACCTCATCAAAAATCATCTGGAACTCTGCAGTATGATTCTCGTAATTATAAATTGCTGCCACCACAGCATTGCCATTTTTCAGGAAGAAATCCGAGAGTGCAGTAAATGCGCCACCGGAGGAACTGCTCATCAAGGCAGATTTGTCTTTTAACCTTCCTGCGTATACTATTATGTCTATCAAATCCACCATAAGCTGTTCCTCCTGTGTATTATTTGCTTTTTATTGCCATCTTGACCTTTTGTAGAATGATAAGAAATACAAGTGTTGCACAATAAACCACAATCGGTGCAACGCATCTGTAAATCGATTTTATGCCGAGTTTACCAGTTACGATTGAAAAGACCGTAATAAAAATCGGATGAATAATATAAAGCCATGTGGAATATTTTCTTCCAATTACAGTCAATTCCTTATTATGCCAATTGCTTTTGAGAGCATACACAAAGAGACAGATTGCCAAGAAAGTCGTACTCAGGTAATGATCTCTTGTTGCATTCAATCCAGCACTCACCAAAACAAATCTTTCTGCAAGACTGGTTATTGTAAAAACTACAATCAGCACCTGAAATATTTTTCTATTCCATTTTTCAGAGCACCGTTTTTCTCTGATGAGGTTTCCAATACAAAAATACGGTATTCCTACACATAGGAAATTTCTGACCAGTATGTACGGAAACTCCTGATGGAAAATGAGCAGCGAATACTTTCCAAATATCAAGTCTGCGATGAGTAGCACCGGAGCTAAATAGTACAGAATCTTTCGACAGTTGAGCTTGTCTACCAGCAAAACAATCACCAGCACATAAAGGATTGCCCCTAAATACCAAAGATGTCCTGCCAACGGAGATTCGTTCAAAGCTAAAAACTCAATTATGTTTTTACCAGTAAAGATTGACTGAATATAAGATATTATGTCTTCTCTTCTGAGAATATCGAGCGCAATATTCCAGATAAAGAAAAGAATATTTGCTTCTACAGCCAAGAAAAAAATCTTCCTTAATTGCTTTTTTTCCCTGTGCTGTGCAACGATATCTGAATAAAAGTATCCTGTAATCATAAAGAAAACAGGTACTGCTATTCTGGTCAGTGCTGTAAAATATGCCCCGACTTTTCCTGGAAACGGAACATGAATACAAACAATTAAGAAAGCGCAAACTGCTTTCAGAATGTCAATACTATCTGCTCTGCTCTGCTCTGCTCTGCTCTGCTCTGCTCTGCTCTGCTCTGCTCTGCTCTGCTCTGCTCTGCTCT
>ERZ832973.298-NODE-298-length-65280-cov-164.625849_pt1 | contig 65280 bp, 54 predicted proteins | sample MGYA00519950_ERZ832973 | MGnify/ENA primary metagenome ERZ832973 (study PRJEB31850, sample SAMEA3708734) | human gut metagenome | biome: human gut; feature: human-associated habitat; material: faeces | place: China | collected 2014 ... | reverse complement strand
ACATGAGTTTCAATAATGGTAATGAACGTCGCAAGCTGAACGCAAAGTGGGAGCAACTCCGTGTGCAGTACCGCGAAGCCGGAATGAGCGAAGAGGCAATTCAGGCGATGTATGAGTTTGATTTGGGCGTCCTGAACAGTGAACGCGCCTATGATGCCAGCACGGTGGCAGTCTGTGATGGCGAAGATGACGTTGACGCAAGGAAAGCAGCAGATCTTAAGCAATATGAGGCTGCGATCACGGTAACAGATACCTACCACGAAACCAAGAGCCGCTTTGGATGGATCGGCGAAATCGAGAATGAGCGGTTGCTGGCTGCTCTTGAAAGCTTATCGGAACTTGATCTCAAAATCCTTACGCTCTATGTCTATGCCGGGTACACCGAGTCCGAGATTGCAAGTGCCTTGGAATCCAAAAGGATTACGATTCATAAGCGAATCGAGCGAATGACTATGTTTTTGAAGAACTTTTGAACTATTTTCTTTTTCAGGTAACAATTTGCCCCTTCTCGATGGCTCGTAAGTGTAAGGGCAATTCACCAGACGGCACAAGCCGCAGAGTGAAACATCCGAACAGCCGTTCCTTGAAAACTGAATAGTTCCTTCATCTGGTACTCCGATAATGATACTTCCGTAATTCGCGGCCCGGTCACAAAGCAGACGGGGTGGCTGAAATGCCAATGAAGCGGTACAAGTCCGCTGCCAGATGTTCATGCCCCACTCGCAGGGGGCCGAGGGCGAATATGCGAGACCTGAACATATTTTATCAGGAGTGACCGGATGCTGTTTTCGGTCTCCGGTCACTCCTGTTCTTTTACATATTTATCCGCTAATCACTTTTACTAACACGGAGGACTACTCAAATGGACGAGTTGAATCCTACGGTGCGCGAACAGGAAATTTATGAGGAGATGGAACTGACCCCGGAAATGATCAAGTCCATCCGAACCCTCTGTGCAACCTGTCTGCGACATTTCGTAGAAGCCAAGGCTTTCAAAATTGCTATCGTGCCGAGTGCAGACAACAGCATGGACACTTGCACTGTCTGTCAGACCCGGCGTGGTTACGATTATGTTGTAATGCACCGTTGATACCGGTGCTTTATCTCAGTCATCGAAGGAGATGATGTGTATCGTATAAAAAGAATTGCTCCCATACTTCAACAGAAACCTGCTGCCTAGGAGGTGCAGTGGGTTTCTTACATATCCAAACGGAGGTTTCGCAATTTGGAATCTACTTTGAAATTCCAACGCGGAGACATCTACTTCGTTCGACTTGACAACCGCACGGGTTCCGAACAAAGCGGAACCCGTCCAGCGGTCATCTTACAAAACGATGTGGGAAACTCCTGTTCACCGACGTTGATCGTTGCGACTTTGACAAGTAAGACAGAAAAGAAAGCTACGCAGCCGACGCATTGTCTGGTGGAACCGGAGGGGCTGGAGCCGTCCATCGTTCAGGCTGAGCAAATCTTCACCATCGACAAAAGCCGTGTTAAAAGATTTGTCGGACACCTCACCCCAGAAGAGATGGGGCGGGTCGATGATGCTGTGAAAATCAGCCTTGCTCTGAACCCAATGGGAAGCATCCAAAAGCTCAAACCTATCGTCCGTTCTACGGCGGCTTACGCACCGCCAGAAGTAGTTGACGGTAAGCCGCCTGTCTATCCCTACACTCCTATCAAATCCGATTTTGAGGATGCAGGAACAGTCGAAGAAATGATGTTATACACCGAACTGCAATCCGCTGTTCACGCAATGATCCAGCGGCTCGAATACAGCTTCACCTTTAATCCCAGCTTGCTCACCAGCCCGAAGCGTAAGAAGCAAGTGACTGAGATTTTGACCGAAGCTGAAAAATACATTTGGCGAATTAAGGAGGAAATCAGATGCGCCTGAAGAATGACACTGAAAATTTTGCAGCTTCCTTCAATATCACCCCGCCTTACCAAATGAGGGTGATTCACAGCAGTAAGCTGATCTATCCCCGTGAAATCTACCAGCGGGGTGTGCAGCGTAAGCGGGTGGAACTGATTGCTGCTGACTTCAACGAATACGTTGCGAATGAGCCGAAGATCAGCTTCCGCAACGGCAAGTATTATGTGGTGGATGGCCAGCACACCATCGAAGCGCGCATCCTTTGTAACGGCGGCAGAGCCTTGCCGATTCTCTGCAAGGTCTACACCGGTATGACCATGCAGCAGGAAGCTCTGCTCTTTGCCGAGCAGAACGGCCATTCTGCCCCTTTGTCTGCGGGCATCAAGCTGCGAGCAAAGGTTGCGGGCGATGATGCTCCTTCCAAAGAATTTCTCGCTGCTACCAACCGGGTGGGGCTGGCATTCAACTATGACAGTTTGCAGTTGAGCGATTACCGTATCAGCTGCGTGGGCACCGCTCTCAAGCTGTACAATCAGATGGGCGAAAAGATCTACTGCGAAGCCCTGCGGTTGATTGTGGCTGCTTGGGGAGGTAATCCGGATTCGTTTCGTGCATCTGTTCTGCGTGGTATGATGCACTTTGTGGAGTTGTATCACGGCGAGTTCAGCGAGGAACGGCTGGTTCGTGCGCTTGGCAGCGTCCATCCCATGGAGATTTACCGTGTTGGCAGGGATAACCCTGCAAAGCTGCCCGGATGGAAGAAATACGTTTTTCCCATCTACATGGCTTACAACGGCAAAGGCCGCAAGGACGCCTTGCCGATGAAGTTCTAAAACATATTTCCTATGCCAAGAGGCACCTGCAAGCTGTGGGTGCCTCTTATTACATAATTATATCGCGCTATCGCTACTTTTGAAAGAAGGGCTAGATATGACCAATATGAATGTGATTCCTGTGTCGCAGGATTCGTATATCGTTAATGGCTGCAAAGTGAAAATCACTTATGCAGAAGATGGTGACAGCATGGAGGTTCTTCAGAAACTGATTCATGATACCCTCCGCGAAGAAGCCAAGAATTACAATTGAATCGACATCCTTGCAACAAGGATAGTCCAGCACTAAAATAATGGTACAGTTGATGCAGCAACCAATTCAAACAAACGAGTGTGCGCACAGTATCGTTGTTTTAGTTTTACATAGGAGTGACAACGATGAAAAAACGTGTATATACCTTATACCGCGTTTCGACCATTGGACAGGTCGAAAAGGATGACATACCCATGCAAAAAGAAGCCTGCCACGAATTTGCAGAACGGCAGGGCTGGGAAATCGTCAAGGAGTTTTCCGAAAAAGGCGTTTCCGGTTTTAAGAAATCTGCAAAAGACCGCGATCAGCTCCAGCTGCTTCAGCAGGCTGCTGCTGCCGGAGAGTTTGATGTTCTGCTGGTGTTCATGTTTGACCGTCTGGGTCGGCGTGACGACGAAACGCCCTTTATCGTGGAATGGTTCACGAAGCAAGGGGTCGAGGTCTGGAGCGTAAATGAAGGTCAGCAGCGTTTTGATTCCCATGTCGATAAGCTGATGAACTACATCCGCTACTGGCAGGCATCCGGCGAAAGTATCAAAACTTCTATCCGTACTCGCACCCGTATAGAACAGCTTACAGAGGAAGGTCACTATACCGGTGGAACGGTTGCTTTCGGGTACAAGCGTGTAAAAAAGGGTCGCGTGAACAAGAAAAATCAGGAAGTCTGTGAGCTGGAAATCAACGAGGAAGAAGCAGAGATCGTCCGTCTGATATTCCAGAAATACGTTTATGAAGGCTACGGTGTAAAGCGAATCTGCAACTACCTTGTAGAGAACAACATCATGGGACGGAACGGCAAGAACATCCCGACCACGACTCTGGTTCGGATGGTGCGAAATAAAACCTATCTGGGCTACCTCATCAACGGCAACGTCGAAAAGGAATGCCCGGAATTGAGGATCATCGAGCCGGAAGTATTTGAAAAGGCTCAGGAGCTGCGGGATGCTCGTCGCAGAGAGAAGGGCGAAGACTCTGATAGTTACAGTCCTCATGCTCTGCTTTGTGGGAAGGTGTTCTGTGCACACTGCGGAAATCGCCTGAACATCACGAGCAGCGGACGCACCAGACTGCGTGCGGATGGCTCCACGGTGAAGGAAAAGCGGTTCCGTTATAGCTGCCATTATAATGTACGGCATCCGGGTCAATGCGATGGACAGTCCGGCTACGGTGTAACAAAACTGGACGCAATCGTAGAGAGTATCGTATGCACCAAGTTTTCGGAGATTTTAGAGTGTTCCAAAAGCAAGCTGCTTCAGGATATGCTTCGCAAGGACATGGAAGTAGCGCAGAAAGAAGTATCACGCGCAAAGAGTGAACTCGACCTCAAGGATGACGAACGGAATGCATTGAAGGATGAAATGATTCGCGTCATCCGGGGAAAGAGCAGCATTGACCGTGATATGATCCAGCAGCTTCTGGATGAAAATCAAGCTGCGATCCAAGCAGCACAGGACGCCCTGACCGCTGCACAGAACAAGCTAGAGGAGATTGAGCAGGAAAACAAGAAAGCTGAAAATGATTGCAGCAATCTGTTCACTTGGGCAAGCACCTATCAGAACGCATCCTTTCAGCAGCGGCAGGCAATCCTCAACCAGTTCATCAAGGAAGTCCGTGTTGGACGGGATTATGATATTGAGATCATCCTCAATGTTCCACTGGAGGAGTTTGAAGAATTTAAGAGTCATTCACTCTCGGTGCGTACTCCGAGTGGACGGAAAACGGACCTTAAACAAGCACCCGTTAGGGGGCTGGGTACTCCGAATGGGGGAATCGTCGTTTTTGACAAAACTTCTGGTGAAGCTATGAACATTATGCCGAAAAGTTCGGCACACGTCACTTTGCGCTGTCAAGACGAATGATGCACGATTTTGCAAAGAACGGCAAAAAGAAACGCCGTATCGTTTAACACGATACGGCGTTTTATGGACTCGAAGGGAGTCGAACCCTCGACCTTTCGGATGCGAACCGAACGCTCTCCCAACTGAGCTACGAGCCCATATTTAAGCCCCCAAAAACCGCTTGGGGGCGCGTGGTATATAACTCCAGATTGTTTAAGGACCGCATGGGCTCCCAGCTGAGCTATAGGCCCATATTTGTTTTTCGGAACGAGAACAGTGTAACTCTTTTAGAAGGATTTGTCAAGGACTTTTCACCCGGGCGGTCTGCGGGGGAATGGCCGGGTGGATCTGCCGCGCCGTTTCAAAAAAAAAAAAAAAAAACGACAGATCCTTTCGTAAAAATAACAGTGGCTCTCAGAGAAAAAGCGTGCTACAATAATACTGAGACTTTTGCACATGAAAAGTCTATCACCCAAAGTCAGGAGGACAACGGTTATGGAATTTACTAAGGTCGTTGCAGAGCGTTATTCCTGCAAGAATTTCAGCACACGCAAGGTAGAAGCCGAGAAGCTGACGGAGATCCTGGAAGCGGGGCGGCTGGCCCCGACCGCCAAGAATTTTCAGGAGCAGCGCGTCTATGTGCTGCAGTCGGAAGAAAGCCTGGCAAAGCTCGACAAGGTGACGCCCTGCCGCTATGGCGCGCCTACCTGCCTCGTCGTGGCCTTCGATAAAAACAGCGTCTTTACTTATCCCGGCGGAAAGCGGGACTCCGGCGTGGAGGATGCCGCCATCGTGGCGACCCACCTGATGCTGGCCGCCGCCAACGCAGGTGTGGACAGCTGCTGGCTCAACTTCTTCGATCCGGATGAGCTGGCCAAGGAGCTGGGCCTGCCGGAAAATGAAGAGGTCCTGATGATCCTCGACCTCGGCTATGCCGCAGAGGGCGCAGGGCCGCTGGCAAACCACGGCTCGAGAAAGCCCCTGTCCGAGACGGTCGCATACCTGTAATACCAAAAAACACCCGGAGATGCTTCCGGGTGTTTTTGCGTTATTGTCCGACGATGCGCCAGTGTTCGGGCCTGTTGTGATCGGTGGTCACGCCGTCGTCGGTATACATCCGGTAGGGCGCAGGCTGGCCGTCGGGCGCGAAGCGCCAGAAGGTGAGGGCCGTATCGTTCAGCTGGGCGGTGTTGGCGGCGGGCTGTGCCACCGGTACGGTGTGGCCCGGACGGATGAAGAGCAGCACCTCGTCAAGTTCGCAGGGCAGATAGTGCCGTCCGGCGGGCAGAACTTCCTCATCGTAGTCGGAGACGCTGCGCAGACGCAGCATCTTCATCCCCTCAGGCAGATAGACCGTCCGGCCATGGGCGTTCTGGGTGTGGACGGGTGCGACCATCAGTCCCTCGCCAAGAAGCAGCTGGTCGTCCACCTCCCGGGCGTCGGGGTCGGCAGGGTAGTCAAAAGCCAGAGGCCGGAAGTAAGGTGCGTCCTCAAGCGCGGCCTTCATGAACTCACTGTAGAGGTAGGGCAGGAGGGCGTACCGCAGGTCCAGCATATTGCGGATGGCGGGCAGAACATCGGTAAAGCGGTAAAATTCCTGCTCCCGGCTCTCAGCGTCGGAGTGGTTGCGCATGAGAGGGGTGAACAATCCGAACTCGAGCCAGCGGAGCGCTAGATCGGGGGTGGTGTCCTCACTGAAACCGCACAAATCGGCACCGCTGTAGAGGAAGCCGCACATCTGGACGGCAGGCATCATCTGGATGTTGGCCAGCAGCTGGCTCCACGAGGAGTGGTTGTCGCCCAGCCAGATCCCGCCCCAGCGGTGGGCGCCGATGATGCTGCTGCGGCAGTAGAGCAGGGTGCGCTGGCCGGGACGCAGGGTCTGGAACGCCTCGCCGGCAGCACGGGTCATGCAGCCGCCGTAGAGGTTGTGGACGCGGTCGTGGCGCACCCGCCCGGCAGCGGTATCGTGGTAGAAACTGCGGTAGTCCTCGGGGGCATTCATCAGGCCCATCACCGAGCGCACCAGCCCGAAGAAATCGTTCTGGTCGAGGTTATCCTTCCGGCTCAGGGCGGCGGCATTCTCGAAGAAGGCTTTCAGCCGCTCAGGGGAGTAGAAGAGGGCGGGCTCGTTCATATCGTTCCAGAAGCCCTCGATGCCGAGGTCGGTGAGCACCTTGTACTGCCTGCCGAACCACGCCCGGGCCTCGGGACGGAGAAAGTCGGTGAAGTAGGCCTTGCCGGGCCAGACCGCTGCCACAAAGGGCGCGCCGTCTTCTTTGGTGCAGAAATAGCCCTTCTCGAGGCCCTCGCGGCAGACGGGGTCATTGTCGTCGCAGCGGATGCCTGCGTCGATGATGGGAACGAGCCGGATGCCCTCGGCTTTCAGGTCGGCGGCAAGCTTGCCGAGGTCGGGGAAGCGGGCCTTATCGATGGTGAAATCAGCGTAGGACTGCATGTAATCAATGTCCATGCAGATCATGTCCAGCGGCAGGCCGTTGGCCTTGTACTGCGCGGCCACCTCCCGGATGTCGGCCTCGGTCTTGTAGCCGAAGCGGCTCTGGGCCAGACCGAACGCCCACTTGGGCGGGATATAGCTGGGGCCGATGAGATGCCGGAACTCCTTTGCGACCTCTGCCGCTGCAGGGGCTGTGATGAGGCAGAGCGCATAGTTCGGCTCTGCCGTGGCGAAGCGGAGGGTGTCGTGGCGGGTATAGCCGATGTCGTAGCTCACTTTGCCCGGGAAATCGACGAAGATGCCGATGCATCCGCTGCCGTCGGCAGGGGAGATGAGCAGGAAATTGTGGGCGGCGTAGTAGGAAAGCCGGTTTTCGCCGTGCTCACTCTCGTCGGTGTTGTTCGTCTCGTAGTGCCAGCCGCGCTTGTTGAGGCCCCGGGGCATCTCGCCCAAGCCATAGACGATGTCCTTCTCCTGCATGATATACTGCCAGCCGTCGCCGTCCGGTGTCAGGTAAGGCACGGGGCCGGTCTCGGCGGGCAGGTCCAGCACGACGCTCTCGGTGGGAAAAGGCTTCCCGATGACAAAACGCTGTATCATAAACAGAGTGCTCCTCTCAGATGATCTTATGTCTATGGTACGCCGTCCGGCCCGGCGGGGCAAGAGAGAAAACCGTCAGAACGATACAACAAAACCAGCATTTTCGCCCGGGAATGCGGCCCGGGGCTTGTTTGGGCAGGGGAAAATGGTATATAATAAGAATATTCTAGGAATAAAAGGGAGAACCATCATGTATCAAAAAGGAATCAAGCGGCTGCTGGACGTGGTACTGTCGGCCTGCGGGCTGCTGGTGCTGTCGCCGCTGCTGCTTTTGCTCTGCCTTGCCATCAAGCTGGACTCGCCGGGGCCGGTGTTCTTCAAGCAGAAGCGGGTGGGCATCCATAAGAGCTATTTCGACATTCTGAAATTCCGCACCATGCGCATCGACACCCCCCACGACATGCCCACCCATCTGCTCCACGACCCGGAGCAGTATATCACCCGGGTGGGCCGTTTCCTGCGCAAGACCAGTCTGGACGAGCTGCCCCAGCTGTGGAATATCCTTGCGGGCGATATGGCAGTCATCGGTCCGCGCCCGGCCCTCTGGAACCAGTACGACCTGCTGGCCGAACGGGACAAGTACGGCGCAAACGACGTCCGCCCCGGCCTGACCGGCTGGGCGCAGATCCATGGCCGCGACGAGCTGGAGATCACAGAGAAAGCGAAGCTTGACGGGTGGTACGTGGAGCATATGAGCTTCTGGCTGGACGTCAAATGCTTCTTCGGCACCATCAGGGCTGTGGCCGACCACGACGGCGTGGTGGAGGGCGGCACCGGGACGCTGCACGAAGAAGAGAAAAATGACCATAAATAAGAGAAACATAACATGCTGAATGAACTGTATCACTTTGCGACTCCATGGGCAAAGGCGACGAAACGCCAGATCAAGGTGAACCGGATGCTTGGAGTGGCGGCGAATGCCCTCTATCCGATATATTGTGCATGGAGTCCGCTCCCGAAGCAGAGAACAACGCAGGGCGAAAGGATGGTGGTATCCCTGACCACCTTCCCGCTCCGAATCGGGAAAGTCCATCTGACGATCCAGAGCATTCTGCGGCAGAGCCGTCCGGCGGACCGCATCCTGCTCTGGCTGTCCAAGGAGGAATTTCCGGAGGAAGCACAGCTCCCGGCAAACCTGCTCCGCCTGAAAGAAAAGGGACTGGACATCCGCTTCTGCGACAATATCCGCTCCTTTAAAAAGGTGTTCTACACCGCGCAGGAATTTGAAAATGATGTGATCGTTACGGCGGATGATGATGCGCTCTACCCGGAAAACTGGCTGGAAGGGCTGTGGGATACCCACGAAAAGTATCCGGGCTGCGTGTGCTGTTACCGCGCGCATGAGATCGCGTTTGAAGGCGGAAGGGTGGCACCTTATCAGGAGTGGCACGGCCTGTCGCCAGACAAAAAAGGACCTTCGGAAGCACTTTTTCCGGTGGGCGTTGGAGGGGTGTTGTATCCTGCAGGCTATTTCAGCGGCATCGAGTTCGACAGCGGGAAGATTATGAAGCTGTGCCCGACGGCGGACGATATGTGGCTCAAGATCGTGGGAGCGCAGAAAAGGATCCCGGCAGTGAAGGTGAGCACCAACTCGAAGGAGTGGTTCACCATCCGGAACAGCCAGCGCCAGTGCCTGATGTCGGTCAACACCGCCGGAAGGATGCGGAACGATGAAGCCCTTCAGAACCTGATGGAATATTATCACGTTACAGCGGAGATGCTGGGCGGCATATCGACAGAGCAGAAAGGCAAAGGATAAAAGATGGCGGGCAGCGACCATGCCGATCCGGAGCTGCAAGCCAAGATCGTGCGGATGGCGCGAGAGCACTGGCGGGCGGCCTTGCGCGTCCCGAACAGCAGGAAGCGTGAAAAGAGCAAGCTCTGGATGCTGATCTGCTGCCCGGCGGCGGGACGCTGGATGTGGAGGCTGGGAAAAAAGCTGAAACAGGGATGAGCCGGAGCATCTTGAGAAACGAAGTGGTTTTGTCTTGATTTATGTCGGAAATGTTATATAATAAAACAGTATACAAGACACAGAAGGAGGATTTCCATGGAACGCACCTATATCAATGAGGTACAAAAGGAAATTGGCAGCACGGTCAAGGTGCAGGGCTTTATCGAGAACCTGCGCAACAGCAAATATATGGCCTTCATCGTGCTGAAGGATATTACCGGCAAACTTCAGATCACCGTCGAGAAGGAGGACCACCCCGAGCTGGTGGACACCATCGACAAGCTGACCCCGGACTCTGTCATCACCGTCACCGGCAAGGTGATGGAGAACGACTACGTCAAGATGGGCGGCATCGAGATGATCCCCGAGGCCATCGAGGTCGAGAGCATCGCCGACGCGCTGCCCATCGTCCGCAAGGAGATCGCCGCCACCAAGAAGAAGAAGGCTGTGGAGCGTTCCAGCATCGACCAGCGCATCGACTACCGCTGGATCGACCTGCGCACCGATGAGAACCAGCTGATGTTCAAGGCACAGAGCTGCTTCGTCAACGCCATGCGTCAGTTCCTGCTCGAGCGCAGCTTCATCGAGATCCACACCCCGAAGCTCATCGCTGCCGCCAGCGAGAGCGGCTCTGAGGTGTTCAAGGTGGACTACTTCGACCGCAACGCCTATCTGGCCCAGAGCCCTCAGTTCTATAAGCAGATGGCCATGGCCGCCGGCTTCGAGCGCATCTTTGAGACCGGCCCTGTCTTCCGCGCGGAGAAGAGCTACACCAACAAGCACTCCACCGAGTTCTCCGGCTTTGACCTCGAGTTCAGCTACATCACCTCTTACAAGGACGTCATGAAGATGGAGGAAGAGCTTCTGACTGCCGGCCTGAAGGCCGTCAAGGAGCAGTACGGCGAGCAGATCAAGGAGCTGTTTGGTCTGGAAGTCGTCGTCCCCACCACACCGTTCCCTGTGGTCAAGCTGGCCGACCTGTACAAGGGTCTGGAAGAGGAGTTCGGCTACACGGTCGATGAGAGCGAGAAGGGCGACCTGACCACCGAGGCCGAGCGCCTGAGCTACGACTGGGTCAAGAAGCACTACGGCCACGAGTTCCTGTTCATCACCGACTACTCCGCCGAGAAGCGTGCTTTCTACCACATGCGCGACGAGAACGGCGTGCCGCAGGGCTATGACCTCATCTGGCGCGGCGTGGAGATCACCACCGGTGCACAGCGTGAGCATCGCTACGATGTGCTGAAGAAGCAGGCAGAGGAGAAGGGCCTGGCCGATGACGTCAAGTTCTATCTGGAGTTCTTCCGGTACGGCTGCCCCCCGCACGGCGGCTTCGGTCTGGGTATCGACCGTCTGACCATGCTGCTCTGCGGCCAGTCCATCAAGGACGCCGAGTTCCTGTTCCGCGGCCCCAACCGTCTGACTCCGTAACCTCTTTAAGGCTCTCCCTTTGGGAGAGCTGGCGCGTAAGCGCCTGAGAGGGCAAGGATGCCGACGGAAAATCGCAGGCGCGGCGATAGTATCGCTCTGACAAAGAGCCTGCTTATCACTGTGCGGAAACTCTTTTATACTGGGCTTGCCCTCTCCGTCGCCGTCGGTGACACCTCTCCCAAGGGGAGAGGCCTACAGCAACAACAAAAGCCAGCGCACATTTCGTGCGCTGGCTTTTCTGCATCTTACAGCTTACTGGATGCCAGTGACCTTGTAGTCCTGTGCCTCGACGGCGTTCTTGAGCACGTCGTCGGCGACCTCGGCGTTCAGGGTGACGATGGCGGTGCCGGCCTCGTGGCTCACGACAGCCTCGTCCACCTCGGGCAGGGCTTCCAGAGCCTTCTTCACGCGGGCTTCGCAATGGCCGCACATCATGCCTTCCACTTTCAGGGTCTTCTTCATGGGATTATCCTCCGTTTTGACTTCGGGCGCTTCGGCGTCCGATTTTTTGTTATTTTCAGCCGCAGACTGCACCGGGGCAGCGGCGGGAGAAGCGATTTTGTGGTCGTGCCTGGTGCTGTGCAGATCGAACAGGTTCAGCCGCAGGGCGTTGCTCACGACGCAGAAGCTGGACAGGCTCATGGCAGCAGCACCGAACATGGGGTTCAGGGTCAGGCCGAAGGGGATGAACAGACCAGCCGCCAGCGGGATGCCGATGATGTTGTAGATGAACGCCCAGAACAGGTTCTCGTGGATGTTCCGCAGGGTGGCGCGGCTGAGGCGGATGGCCGCAGGCACGTCCGAGAGCTTCGAGTTCATCAGCACGACGTCGGCGGCGTCAATGGCCACGTCGGTGCCTGCGCCGATGGCAATGCCGGTGTCGGCACGGGTGAGGGCGGGGGCGTCGTTGATGCCGTCACCCACCATGGCCACCTTGCCGCTGGCCTGCAGCTGGCGGATGACGGCCTCCTTGCCGTCGGGCAGGACGCCCGCGATGACCTCGTCCACGCCCGCCTGCCTGCCGATGGCGTCGGCGGTGCGCTGGTTGTCGCCGGTGAGCATCACGACCCGGATGCCCATGTTCTGCAGCTGACGGATGGCTTCGGGGCTGTCCTCCTTGATGGTGTCGGCCACGGCGATAACGCCCAGCAGACGGCCTGCGCCGCCGAAGAAGAGGGGAGTCTTGCCCTCGGCGGCCAGCTTTTCAGCCTGCTGTGCCAGTGCGGCGGGCAGGGTGAGCCTGGTCTGGATGAAGGCGGCATTGCCGGCATAGATGTCCATGCCGTCCAGCTTGGCCGTCAGACCGTTGCCCGGCAGGGCCGCGAAGTCAGTGACTTCCGGGGGAGTGATGGCCTTTGCCTCGGCGTCGGCAAGAACTGCCTTTGCCAAAGGGTGCTCGCTGCGGCTTTCCAGCGCGGCGGCCAGCGTCAGCAGCTCCGTCTCGGTGACGCCCTCGGCAGGCAGCAGATCGGTGACGCGGGGCGCGCCCTCGGTGATGGTGCCGGTCTTGTCCAGCGCCACGATCTGGGTGCGGCCTGCAGCTTCCAGCGAGGCGGCAGTCTTGAAGAGGATGCCGTTTTTTGCGCCGAGGCCATTGCCCACCATAATAGCCACAGGCGTTGCCAGGCCCAGTGCGCAGGGGCAGCTGATGACCAGCACGGAGATGCCGCGTGCCAGCGCATAGCCCAGCTCATGGCCCAGCAGCAGCCAGACGATGGTGGTGACGACGGCGATGGAGATGACCGCCGGGACGAAGAAGCCCGACACGGTGTCGGCGATTTTGGCGATAGGGGCTTTGGTGGCGGCGGCGTCGCTGACCATCTTGATGATCTGAGCCAGCGTGGTATCCTCGCCCACCCGGGTAGCCTCGCAGCGGAGAAAGCCCGACTGGTTGGTGGTGGCGGCGCTGACCTTGTCGCCGACGGCCTTGTCCACCGGGATGCTCTCGCCGGTCAGGGCGCTCTCATTGACTGCGCTGGTGCCTTCCAGCACCACGCCGTCCACCGGGATATTCTCGCCGGGGCGGACCACAAAGACGTCGCCCTTCTGCACGTCGGCGATGGCCACGGTCACTTCCGCGCCGTCCCGCACCAGCGTAGCGGTCTTGGGGGCCAGCTTCATCAGGCTCTTGAGGGCGTCGGTGGTCTTGCCCTTGGAGCGGGCTTCCAGCATCTTGCCCACCGTGATGAGGGTCAGGATCATGGCGGCAGACTCAAAGTAGAACTCCATCATATAGTGCATGACGAGCTCGTCGTTGCCGTCCACCTGAGCGCGGGTCATGGCGAAGAGGGCGTAAGTGCTCCACACGAAGCTTGCCATGGAGCCGAGGGCCACCAGCGTATCCATGTTGGGTGCGCCGTGGATGAGGCCCTTGAAGCCGTTGATGAAGAACTTCTGGTTGATGACCATGACGATGCCCGCCAGCAGCAGCTGGACAAGGCCCATGGCGACGTGGTTGCCATCGAACCAGTGGGGCAGGGGCCAGCCCCACATCATGTGGCCCATGGAGAAGTACATCAGCACCAGCAGGAAGCCCAGCGAGGCGATGAGGCGGCGCTTGAGCTTCGGTGTCTCGTGGTCAGCCAGTGCGTCGAGGTCGGCGCTGGCGTCCGAAGTCTTACTGGCAGAGGCATTCTTCGGGCTTGCGCCGTAGCCTGCCTCCTGCACAGCCGAGAGGATGGCGGCAGGGGAGGCTGTGCCTTCCACGCCCATAGAGTTTGTCAGAAGGCTCACCGAGCAGCTCGTGACGCCCGGCACCTTCTTCACGGCCTTTTCTACCCGGGCAGAGCAGGCCGCGCAGCTCATGCCCGTGACATTGTATTGTTCCATTGCGGATTCCTTTCCCTCTTATAGGATGCCCGGAACGGGATTATTTCATGAGCCGGGGCAGCAGCTGCAGCAGTTCGTCCAGCTTCTGCGTCCCGCCGGCTCTCAAATCGTCGGCCACGCAGGTGCGGATGTGCTGGCTCAGCAGCTCTTTGGAAAAGCCATTCAGTGCAGCGTTCACCGCAGCCACCTGCACCAGAATATCGGCGCAGTAGACGTCCTTGTCCAGCATCGCGCGGATGCCGCGCACCTGGCCCTCGATGCGGCTCAGCCGGTTGGCGAGGGCGCGGTACTCCTCAGGGGTACGGTCCTTGTGGCGGCAGCAGGAGGGGACAGTGTCCTTTTCGGCAGGCTCAGCGGCGCAGCAGGGCTTTTTTTCAGCATCAGTCATAGCAGATGACTCCTTTCCGGATGTATCAGTGTGAAGAGGAAGCGTACCCTGTGGGGGTAAATCTCCCGACACTCTGATTTTACCACTTAGGGGTATCCGTTTCAAGTGGGTGGGAAACGCTAACTGTGAAAATTTTGTGAAAACGAAAGCGGCGAAATGCAGAAACGGGAGCCTCCCGCTGAAGGAAAGCTCCCGTTTCTGTTTAGGATAGGAAAGAGAATGTCATAAATGGGGGGAGGGGGTCACAGGTTGGTGTAACCCATCAGATAGCGGTCCACCTCGGCGGCGCAGTCGCGGCCCTCCCGCAGGCCCCAGACCACGAGGCTCTGGCCCCGGCGCATATCGCCGCAGACAAAGACCTTGTCTACATTGGTGCGGAAGCCGTGGTCGGCTACATTGCCCCGGGCGTTCCGCTCCACGCCGAACGCCTCGGCCACATAGTCCTCGCAGCCCACGAAACCGGCGGCGATAAAGGCCAGCTGGCAGTCGTAGGTGAACTCTTCGCCGGTGGGTACCATGCTGGTACGGCCGGTGTCGGGGTCACGCTGGGGCTTGAGATAGGAGATGACCGCGCCGGTCAGGCTGCCGGCGTCGTCCTTCAAAAACTCTTTGACGGTGGTCTGGTAGACGCGGGGGTCTTTGCCGAACTTGGCGAGGCACTCGGTCTGGCCGTAGTCCACCTTCAGCACCTTGGGCCACTCGGGCCAGGGGTTATTCGCGGCCCGCTCTTTCGGGGGCTGGGGCATCATTTCCAGTGCCACGAGGTCGGTGCAGCCCTGCCGCAGGGCGGTACCCTGACAGTCGTTGCCGGTGTCGCCGCCGCCGATGACGAGGACATTCCTGCCTGCCGCGTTGATGGCCCTGCCGTCGGCAAACTTGCTGTCCAGCAGGCTCCTGGTCACGCTGGTGAGGTAGTCTACCGCGAGGTAAACTCCCTTCGCGTCGCGGCCCGGGACGTTCAGATCGCGGGCTTTCTTAGCGCCGCAGCAGAGCACGATGGCGTCATAGCGGTTCAAGATCTCAGCGGCATCCACAGCCCCGCCCACATCCATATTGGTGCGGAACTCGACGCCCTCAGCCTGCATGATCTTGATGCGGCGCTCGATGACGGATTTGTCCAGCTTCATGTTGGGGATGCCGTACATCAGCAGACCGCCCACCCGGTCAGCACGCTCGAAGACGGTGACGGCATGACCCCGGATGTTGAGGTATTCGGCCACCGACAGGCCCGACGGGCCGCTGCCGATGACGGCCACGCTCTTGCCGGTGCGGGCCGGAGGCGGGGCGGCGTGGAGCCAGCCCTTGGCGTAGCCCGTCTCCACGATGGCGTGTTCGTTCTCCCGGACAGTGACGCTGCTGCCGGTGACGTCGCCGCAGGTGCAGGCGGCCTCACACAGGGCAGGGCAGACCCGGCTCGTGAACTCCGGGAAACGGTTGGTGGCGCGCAGGCGGCGGAGCGCCAGCTCCCACCTGCCCTGATAGACCAAATCGTTCCACTCGGGGATGAGGTTGTTCAGCGGGCAGCCGGAGGCCATGCCGCCGATCATCATGCCCGCCTGACAGAAGGGGACGCCGCAGTCCATGCAGCGGGCTGCCTGGGTCTGCTGCTCCTCCCGGGAGAGCCAGATGTGAAATTCGTTAAAGTTTTCAATGCGCTCCAGCGGCGGAACATCCGTGCTGGTCTTGCGCGTGTAATCCATAAAACCAGTGAGTTTTGCCATGATGTTCCCCTCCTTACTTGTTCTTCTGCACGGCGTAGAATGCTTCGATCTGCGCCTGCTCGCCGTCGAGTCCGCGCTCTTCCATCGAGGCGATGACCCGCAGCATATGGTCGTAATCGTAGGGGAGGACTTTCTTGAACTTGGGCAGGAACTCGCTGAAATCGTCCAGGATCTCCTTGCCGCGGGGCGAGCCGGTCAGCTCGACGTGCTCCCGGATGAGCTCTTTCAGGGTGGCGACGTCGTACTTGTGCTCCACCGGCTCGAGGCTGACAGTCTCCTTATTCACCCGCTGGTAGAAGTCCCAGTTCTCATCCAGCACATAGGCGATGCCGCCGGTCATGCCGGCTGCAAAGTTCTTGCCGGTCTGGCCCAGAACGACGACGGTGCCGCCGGTCATGTACTCGCAGCCGTGGTCGCCCACGCCCTCGACGACGGCCACAGCGCCCGAGTTGCGGACGCAGAAGCGCTCACCGGCCACACCGGAAACAAAGGCTTTGCCGCTGGTGGCACCGTAGAGCGCCACGTTGCCGATGATGATGTTCTCCTCGGGCTTGAAGGTGATGCCCTCGGGCGGGCGGACGACGAGCTTGCCGCCGGAGAGGCCCTTGCCCATGTAGTCGTTGCAGTCGCCGGTCAGTTCCAGCGTCAGGCCATTGGGAATGAATGCGCCGAAGCTCTGGCCGCCTGCACCGGTGCAGTGAACGGTGTAGACGTCATCGGGCAGGTCGCTGCCGTACTTGCGGGTGATCTCGCTGCCGAAGATGGCACCAAAGGCGCGATCGGTGTTGGAGACATCCAGCTTCACGCTCTGAGGGGTCTTGCTGCTGAGCTTGAATTTCTTCATCAGCACCTTCATGTCCAGAGTGTCCTCCAGATGGAAGTCGTAGGTGTCTTCCTTCTGGAAGTGGACATTGCTGTTGACGATGGCGGGGTTGTGCAGGATGCAGTCGAGGTCCATCTTGGACATCCGGCTGTCGGCAGGGGCAGACTTGACATGGAGCAGGTCGGTGCGGCCCACCAGCTCGTCAATGGTACGGATGCCCAGCTTTGCCATGTATTCGCGCAGCTCCTGCGCCACGAAGGTCAGGTAGTTGATGATATACTCGGGCTTGCCGCGGAAGTGCTTGCGCAGCTCGGGGTTCTGGGTGCAGATGCCCATGGGGCAGGTGTCGAGGTTGCAGACACGCATCATGACGCAGCCCATGGTCATCAGCAGAGAGGTGCCGAAGCCGAATTCCTCAGCGCCCAGCATACAGCTGATGGCCACATCGCGGCCGGAGAGCAGCTTGGAATCGCTCTCGATGCGCACACGGGTGCGCAGGCCGTTGAGGATAAGGGTCTGGTGGGTCTCGGCGATGCCAAGCTCCCAGGGCAGACCGGCATCTTTGATGGAGTTGCGGGGCGCTGCGCCCGTGCCGCCGTCGTAGCCGGAAACAAGGATGACCTGTGCGCCGCCCTTGGCGACACCGGCAGCGATGGTGCCGACGCCGGCCTCACTGACCAGCTTGACGTTGATGTTGGCATGGCGGTTGGCATTCTTGAGGTCGTAGATAAGCTCTGCAAGGTCTTCGATGGAGTAGATGTCGTGGTGCGGCGGGGGAGAGATGAGGCCGACACCGGTAGTGCTGTGACGGGTCTTGGCGATCCACGGGTACACTTTTGCGCCGGGCAGATTGCCGCCCTCGCCGGGCTTTGCGCCCTGTGCCAGCTTGATTTGGATCTCTTCCGCGCTCACCAGATACTTGCTGGTGACGCCGAAGCGGGCGGAAGCCACCTGCTTTATCTTGGAATTGCTCTCGCTGTGGTAGCGCTCTTCGGGCTCACCGCCCTCGCCGGTGTTGCTCCGGCCGCCGAGGCGGTTCAGCGCGATGGCGATGGTCTCGTGGGCCTCGCTGCTCAGTGCGCCGTAGCTCATGGCAGCGGCCTTGAACCGCTTGACGATAGAGCTCACCGGCTCCACCTCGTCCAGCGGGATGCCGCCGTCGGGGGCATAGTTGAAGTCCAGCAGACTGCGCAGATGGACGCCGTTCTGGCCCATGTTGTCCACGGTGTGGGTGAACTGCTTGAAGGTATCATAGTCACCGGTGAAGCAGGCTTTCTGGAACAGGTGGATGGTCTGGGGGTTGAAGAGGTGCTCTTCCTTGCCGCTGCGGAACTTGTGGGCGCCGCCGTCTTCCAGCTGCATGTTGATGTCAAGGCCCAGCGGGTCGAAGGCTGCGTTGTGCAGGGCCTCCACGTCAGCCTGAATGTCCTCGAGGCCGATGCCGCCCACACGGCTCACCGTGCCGGTGAAATACTTGTCGATGACGTCCTTGGAGATGCCGACGGCCTCGAAGATCTGGCTGCTCTGGTAGCTCTGGATGGTGGAGATGCCCATCTTGGAGGCGATCTTCACGATGCCGCCCAGCACAGCCTTGTTGTAGTCGTCCACGGCGGCGTAATAATCTTTGTCCAGCAGGCCGTCGTCGATGAGCTGGCCGATGGTCTCATGGGCCAGATAGGGGTTGACGGCGCAGGCGCCGTAGCCCAGCAGCGCGGCAAAGTGATGCACTTCATGAGGCTCTGCGCTCTCGAGGATGAGAGCCAGCGCGGTGCTCTTCTTGGTGCGGATGAGATACTGGGACACGGCAGACACCGCCAGCAGGCTGGGGATGGCCACATGGTACTCGTCAATGTCCCGGTCGGACAGGATGATGATGTTGGCACCCTCTTTATAGGCGCGGTCTACCTCCAGGAAAACGCGGTCGATGGCCTTTTCGAGGCTGGTGTTCTTGTAGTAGTTGATGGAGACCGTGGAGACTTTGAAGCCCGGGACGTTCATGTACTTGATGCGGAGAAGGTCAGTGGACGTGAGGATGGGATTGTTGACCTTGAGCACCTTGCAGTTTTCGGGCTTGTCCTCCAGCAGGTTGCCGTGTGCGCCCACATAGACGCTGGTGGAGGTGACGACCTTCTCGCGGATGGCGTCGATGGGCGGGTTCGTCACCTGTGCAAAACGCTGCTTGAAGTAGTTGAAGAGCGGCGGGTGCCGGCCGCTGAGGACGGCAAGCGGGGTATCGGTACCCATTGCGCCGGAGGGCTCTGCGCCCTGACGTGCCATGGGCAGGATGAGGGTGCTGATGTCCTCATACTTGTAGCCGAACACCTTCTGCAGGCGCAGCAGGTCGTCGCCGGTGTAGCTGGGGGTCTTGATGTTGGGGATCTTGAGGTCCTTCAGCTGGACGAGATTGCGGTCGATCCACTCGCCGTACGGCTCACGGCTGGCGTAGTATTCCTTCAGCTTCTCGTCGTCCACGACTTCGCCCTTGACGGTGTTCACCAGCAGCATCTTGCCGGGGCGGAGACGGTCTTTGACCAGAATGTTCTCCGGCTCACAGGGCAGCACGCCCACCTCGGAAGAGAGGATCATCCTGCCGTCTTTGGTGATGTAGTAGCGGCTGGGGCGCAGACCGTTGCGGTCCAGCACAGCGCCCACCACGTCGCCGTCGGAGAAGAGGATGGCGGCAGGGCCGTCCCAGGGCTCCAGCATGGTGGCGTAATACTGGTAGAAGTCCCGCTTTTTCTGGCTGATGTGCTTGTTGTTCTCCCAGGGCTCCGGGATGGTGATCATAACGGCCAGCGGCAGGTCCATGCCGTTCATCACCATGAACTCGAGGGCGTTGTCCAGCATGGCGGAGTCGGAGCCGGAGGTGTTGATGATGGGCAGGATCTTGTTCATGTCCTCCTTCATGATGGGGGAGGAGATGGTCTCTTCACGGGCCAGCATGGCGTCGGTGTTGCCCTTGATGGTGTTGATCTCGCCGTTGTGGAGGATGAAGCGGTTGGGGTGGGCGCGCATCCAGCTGGGGTTGGTGTTGGTGGAAAAGCGGCTGTGGACCATGCCGATGGCGGATTCATAGTCCTCGTCCTGCAGATCGAGGTAGAACTGGCGCAGGTCGTGGACGAGGAACATGCCCTTGTACACGATGGTGCGGCTGGACAGGCTGGGGACATAGGTGCCGTTGCTGGCCTGCTCGAAGACCCGGCGGACGATGTAGAGCTTGCGGTCAAAGTCGATGCCCTTGCTCACCTTGGCGGGCTTTTTGATGAAGCACTGCCAGATGGCGGGCATACAGTCGCGGGCTTTCTGGCCCACGGCGTCGGGGTCTACAGGCACTTCGCGCCATGTCAGAAACTCGAGGCCCTCTTTGCGGGTGACAAGCTCAAAAAGCTTCATGGCCTGAGCGCGCAGATGCTCGTTCTGGGGAAAGAAGAACATCCCAACGCCGTATTCGCGCTCGTTGCCAAGGCTGATGTTCAGCTCGTCGGCCACCTTGGCAAAGAAGCGGTGGCTGATCTGCAGCATGATGCCCACGCCGTCGCCGGTCTTGCCCTCGGCGTCCTTGCCGGCGCGGTGCTCAAGGCGCTCCACGATGGACAGCGCGTCGCTGACGGTCTGGTGGCTCTTGCGGCCCTTGATGTCCACGACGGCACCGATGCCGCAGGCGTCGTGCTCGAACTGGGGGTCATAGAGGCCCAGAGGCCCTTTTTGCTCCGTGAAATTTTCCATAGACTTTCCTATCCTTTTTTCGATTTTCCGGAGAATATCCTGGCAATGCTGCGGCACATTCCGCAGCGTCCCTCTTATATGGTATAACAGAAAAGGCGTCTCAGATGGGTCGGCGAAGACTCATCTGGAACGCCCTTGTTCCGGATAACAAGAATATTATACAAAGGTGCTGAAAAAGATTCAAGTGACAGCTGCGCCAAATGTGGGTACACGGCGACGGTTCTTCTTGTGAAAAACAGACACGCAGAGCAGGAAATAGTATGCCTTTTCCGGCTCAGTGCCGGCCCAGACAGGCGGCAAGATCCTCCTCCGGCGTGGTGATGGGCCGGAGGTCATACTTCTCCTGCAAAACAGCGGCCACCCCGGGGGAGAGGAAGGCGGGCAGGGTGGGGCCGAGACGGATGCCCCGGATGCCCAGCGCCAGCAGGGCCATCAGCACACAGACCGCCTTCTGCTCGAACCAGCAGAGGATGATGGAAAGGGGCAGCTCGTTGACCGAGCAGCCAAAAGCTTCGGCCAGATCCAGCGCGATCCGGATGGCACTGTAGGCGTCGTTGCACTGGCCCACGTCGAGGATGCGGGGCAGACCCGCCACCGTACCCAGCGGCAGGTCGTTGAGCCGGAACTTGCCGCAGGCCAGCGTCAGGATGACGGTGTCGGGCGGGGTCAGCTTGGCAAAATCCGTGTAGTACCGGCGGGAGGGGCGGGTGCCGTCGCAGCCGCCGATGAGGAAAAAGTGCCGGATGGCACCCTCGTGGACGGCTTGGACAATCTCCTCCGCATGGCTCAGTACGGCATGGTGGGCAAAGCCGGTGGTGACCACACTGCCGCCGTTCATGCCCGGGATGAGGGTGTCCTCCGGGTAGCCGCCCAGCTCAAGCGCCTTGGCGATGACCGGCGAAAAATCCCGGTCCTCCCCGATGTGGGTGACGCCGGGATAGGAGACGACAGAGGTGGTGAATACCCGGTCGGCATAGCTGGGCCGGAGGGGCATGATGCAGTTGGTGGTGAAGAGCACCGGTGCAGGGATGTCCTCAAACTCCCGCTGCTGGTTCTGCCATGCGGTGCCAAAGTTGCCTTTCAGATGAGGAAAGCGCTTTTTCAGCTCCGGGTAGCCGTGGGCAGGCAGCATCTCGGAGTGGGTGTAGACATTGATGCCCTTGCCCTCAGTCTGCTCCAACAGGCACTTGGCGTCGTAGAGGTCGTGGCCGGAGATGACGATGAAAGGCCCTTTCTCGATGGTCAGGGACACCTCCACCGGCTCCGGGTCGCCAAACGCGCCGGTGTTGGCCTTGTCCAGCTCAGCCATGACCTGGTAGGCCATCCGCCCGGTGTCCTCCACCAGCTGGAAGAGCTTGTCCTTGTCCCGCTCCTGTGCGATGGCCCGCAGCGCCGTGCAGAAAAACAGGTCGATCTCGCCATCGGTATAGCCCAGCACCCGCGCGTGGTAGGAGTAAGCTGCCATGCCGCGCAGCCCAAAGAGGACAAAGGAGCACAGGCTCTTCCGGTCGGGGTCCGGCTCCTGCCACAGCTTCTGCATATCGTAGTCGGACACTGGTGCAGGTGCAGGGCTGGCCGAGGCAAAGGCTTCCTGCCTGGCCTTCCAGACCTTATCAGTCAGCTGCGCCACCGTCTGGGGGTCGAAATTAACATTGGTGATGGTGGTGAACAATCCTTCCGTCAGCAGGAGTGCCTGCGGGGGCCGGATGGGTCTGCCGATGTCCAGCAGCAGGGTGGCAAAGCCGATGAGTGCCCCGGTGAGCTTGTCCTGCGCGTCGGCTGTCTCGGCTGATTTGCCGCAGACACCCGCTTTTCCGGTGCAGGCCGTGCAGTTTGCCGCCTGCTCGCATTGATAACAGAACATCATTTCGTCCATGCAAAAACCTCTTTTCGTTTGATAAAAGGAGTATGAGCGGGGCGGCAGACGGTTATGCAGGCAGGCGGGGCAAACCAAAAAAGCCGCACCCTCGCGGATGCGGCCCTTGCAGATCAGGAAAAGCTTAGTAGGTGATGCCCTGAGCCATCATGGCGGTAGCGACCTTCAGGAAGCCGGCGCAGTTTGCACCGACCATCAGGTTGCCCTCGGAGCCGGCGGCCACGGATGCATCGTAGGAAGCGTGGAAGATGCCCTCCATGATGCCCTTCAGCTTTGCATCGACCTCTTCGAAGCTCCAGCTCAGACGCTCGGAGTTCTGGCTCATCTCCAGACCGGAGGTGGCCACACCGCCGGCGTTGGAAGCCTTTGCGGGTCCGTACAGGATGCCGTTGGACAGGTAGACCTCAATGGCCTCGGGAGTGCTGGGCATGTTAGCGCCCTCGCAGACCACGGTGCAGCCGCCCTTCACCAGAGCCTCTGCGGACTCCTTGTTGATCTCGTTCTGGGTAGCGCAGGGCAGGGCGATGTCGCAGGGGACAGTCCAGACCTTGGAGCAGTCGGCAACATAGGTCGCATCCTTGTGGGTCTCGGCATACTCCTTGATGCGGCCGCGGCGGACTTCCTTCAGGTCCTTGACGTAGGCCAGGTCGATGCCGTTGGGGTCGTAGACATAGCCGTTGGAGTCGGACATGGTGACGACCTTGGCACCCAGCTGGGTGGCCTTCTCGCAGGCGTAGATGGCGACATTGCCGGAGCCGGAGATGACCACGGTCTTGCCCTCGAAGCTGTCGCCGCGCATGCACTTCAGAGCCTCAGCGGTGAAGTAGCACAGGCCGTAGCCGGTAGCCTCGGTACGGGCCAGAGAACCGCCGAAGGTCAGGCCCTTGCCGGTGAGCATACCGCCCTGGAAGCTGTTGGTCAGACGCTTGTACTGGCCGAACATATAGCCGACCTCGCGGCCGCCGACGCCAATATCACCGGCGGGGCAGTCCACGAACTGGCCGATGTGGCGGTACAGCTCGGTCATGAAGCTCTGGCAGAAGCGCATGACTTCCATGTCGCTCTTGCCGTGGGGGTCGAAGTCGGAGCCGCCCTTGCCGCCGCCCATGGGCAGGGTGGTCAGGCTGTTCTTGAAGATCTGCTCGAAGCCGAGGAACTTCAGGATGCCCTGATTGACAGAAGGATGGAAGCGCAGGCCGCCCTTGTAGGGGCCGATGGCGCTGTTGAACTGGACGCGGTAGCCGCGGTTCACCTGGACCTTGCCCTGGTCATCGACCCAGGGTACACGGAAGGTGATGATGCGCTCAGGCTCGACCAGCCGCTCGATGAGGCCGGCCTTCTCGTACTCGGGATGCTTCGCCACGACGGGCTGGATGCTCTCCAGCACCTCGCGGACAGCCTGCAGGAATTCGGGCTCGTTGGCATTGCGCTTTTCCAGGCCCTCGTAGACACGCTTCAGATATTCATTCGTCAGCATAATGATATTCTCCTTTTCCCTTATCTCTATTGTGTGGAGGCTTCGTCTTTCCCGTTTCCCACGGCGGGGCTGATAAGCCTCTGGCCACTTTGCTATTATAAAGCTTTATCTGCCGATTTACAAGATGGCCCGCTCCGCAAAAACCGGAAAATCTTTCAAAATACAATGGAAAAGATGAATGCACTTCACGAAAAAGACGGGACACATCAAAAACAGCGATAAAACTTGATTTTGTAAAGAAACAAAAAATCCCTGCACTGCCCTTTTCGGGCCGGTGCAGGGAGGAAAAGTCTTACTTCAGCAGCTTCTCGCAGGCGTCAGCGGCACCCTCGAGGAACTGTCCGCCGTAGGTCTCGATCATGCCGGCGTCGGACAGCGCAGCCAGCTGCGGGTCGATGGGGCATTTGGCCAGAACGGGCAGGTGATGCTTTGCGGCCACCTCGTCCACATGGCTGTCGCCGAACACATTGATGTGCTTGCCGCAGTCGGGGCAGACGATATAGCTCATGTTCTCGACGATGCCCAGCATCGGCACCTTCATCATCTCGGCCATGTTCACGGCCTTGGCCACGATCATGCTCACCAGCTCCTGCGGGCTTGCCACGACGACGATGCCGTCCACGGGCAGGCTCTGGAAGACGGTCAGGGGGACGTCACCGGTTCCCGGAGGCATATCCACGAACAGGAAATCGACATCTTTCCAGACCACATCGGTCCAGAACTGCTTGACCGCACCGGCGATGACGGGGCCGCGCCAGACGACGGGGTCTTCCTCGTTCTCCACCAGCAGGTTGATGCTCATCACGTCGATGCCCATCCGGCTCTGGATGGGCCAGCAGCCCTTGTCGTCGGCCATGGCGCGGCCATGGATGCCGAACAGCTTCGGGATGGACGGGCCGGTGATGTCGGCGTCGAGGATGCCGCAGTGGTAGCCGCGGCGTGCCATTGCACAGGCCAGCAGGGCGCTGGTCATGCTCTTGCCGACGCCGCCCTTGCCGGATACGACGCCGATGACCTTCTTGACGCTGCTATTGGGGTTGGGCGCGTCATGCTGGGGCGCAGCATCGCGGGAAGAACACGCTGCCCCGCAGTTGGAGCAGTCATGGGTACATTCTTCGCTCATTGTCTCGTTGCGCACGGCCGTGGTACCGGGGTGCGCTTCCTCCTTGCATTCTTAGATCCGGTCTGGCGGAACATTCCCGCCAGATACGATATATATCATATCATAAAACTGGGAAAGAAACAACCCACGGCCCCGCTCATATTTCTCAGAGCAGCTTACATATCTATAAAAAGATACACTGGGGAAAGGGAGGGGTGCGCTGTGCGGCAGAGCTATCTGAAAAACGCAGCTCTGATGACCGGGGCGGACGTCCTGCTCCGTCTGGCGGGCATGGGGCTGCGTATCTGGCTGGCGAACGCTCTGGGCGGCGAGGGGATGGGACTGTACCAGCTGGTGCTGGCGGTCTATTCGCTCTTCGTCACGCTGGCGACGGCGGGCGTCTCGGTGGCGGCCACCCGCCTGATGGCCGAAGAGCTGGCCCGCAGCCCGGCGGAGGCCCGGGGGATGCTTCACCGTCTCCTGCTGGCGGGGGCCGGGCTGGGCGTGCTGGCGCTGGCGGCGCAGTTCGGGCTGGCGGGTCTCGCCGCAAAATGGTGGCTGGGTGATGTCCGGGCGGCGGGGGCGCTGCGTGTCTCGTCGCTGGGCCTGCCGTGGATGGCGGTGTCGTCGGTACTGCGGGGCTTTTTCATCGCCCGGCGGCAGGTGGAGCCAAACGTCCTGAGCCAGCTGGCTGAGCAGACCGTCCGCATCGGCATCGTCTACTTTGCGCTGGAGCGGGCCGACATCCTCGGCTGGGACGTGGGCGGGCGCTGCACGGCAGTGCTGGGGGCAACGGCGGTCAGCGAGGCCGTCAGCACCGGGCTGATGGCACTTTTTTACCGCAAAGAGGCCCGCCGCTGCTTCGGTGCGCGGCCTGCCTGCCGCCCGCAGGAGCCGGGAAAGCGCCTCTGGGACATTCTCTGGCCGGTGGAGGGAGGACGCTGTCTCGCCAGCGCTCTCCACACCGCGGAGAATATGCTGGTGCCGGCCTGTCTGGCAGTCTATCTGCAATTTTCCGGCGGGCGTGCCGAAGCCGTGGCCCAGTACGGCAGCCTCAAGGGGATGGCCCTGCCTCTGCTGACCTTTCCCTTCGGACTGCTGGGGAGCCTTTCCGTCCTGCTGATGCCCGAGATCACTCAGGCCCACCTCCGGGGCCAGAGCGAGCGGCTGGCCGCCCTCATCGACAGGATGCTCCGGCTCACCGGCTATTTCTCGGCGCTGGCAGGCGCGGCGTTCTGGGTGTGGGGTCAGCCGCTGGCCGAAGCCCTCTACGGCAGCGCCGAGGCGGGCAGCTACCTCGTCATCCTCGGCCCGGCCATGCCGCTGATGTATCTCGAGAGCATGGTGGACGGTGCCATGAAGGGGGTAGGGGAACAGAAAGCCGTTTTCCGGTACAGCATGTGGGACTCCTGCCTCCGCATTGCGGGCGTGCTGCTCCTGCTGCCCCGCTTCGGGATGAAGGGCTTTCTTTTTGTGATCTTGCTGTCCAGCTTCTACACCTGCACCGCCAACACGGGGCGGCTGCTGTCCAGCTGCGGCCTTCCGCTGCGTCTGTGGAGGTGGCTGGGTGCGCCGGGCTTTGCGGGGGCCGTCAGCGCCGGGGCCGGGCTGGCCCTGCGGCATCTTTTAGCGGACTGGCTCACCGGCGGAGCCCCCTTGCAGCTGGCGGCGGTAGCGCTGGGCGGCGCGGGGATGGCCGCGGTCTGCTTTGCGGCGGCGTGGCCGCTGGGCCTCGGCGAAGAGCTGCGGGCCGTGGCGGCAGGGGAGAGGCGGCATAAGAAAATGTCCAAAAAGTAAAATAGCTGGACACGGGGGAGAGAATCGAGTATAATACTAAAGATATTATGGGGTGATAGGCCCTTGAAATGAAAAACGGCAGCTGACATCTTCGGATGCCGGCCCCCGATGCAAAAGAGGATATGCTGTGAAGGAAAAGAAAACAAATCTGCTGCAGGTACTGGCCCGCCGGGCTCTGCTGGTGGCGCTGGACGGAGCCATCGTAGCCTTCAGCTTTTATTTCGCCCTACTGCTGCGCGCAGACGGTGCTGTCGAGGCCTCCTGGTGGCCCCACAACCGCGCCCTGCTCTACGCGAATCTGCCCTGGATCGTGGCGGTCTACCTGCTCAGCTTTCTGGCCGGGCGGCTCTACACCATCCTTTGGAAGTACGCCGGGGAGCGTGACCTCATCCGTCTGGCCGGGATGATCGCCGTCCCGACGGGCATCGTCTATCTGGTCAACCGCTGCTTCATCCACGGCGTGCTCTTCAACTCGGCCAACGCCATGGCGGCGGTGCTCATTTTCCTGTTCATCGGCGGGAGTCGTCTGGCATGGCGGCTCTTCCTGAACCACCCGCTGGGCGAGCGTCTGCGCGGCAACACCAGCAAGGACCCCAACCGCCCCGTCATGATCGTGGGTGCGGGCGAGGCTGGTGCGTGGGCCATCAATGTCTGCAAGACCAACACCGGCTACGGCCATGTCATCGTGGCCGTGGATGATGACCCCAACAAGCTGGGCCAGACCATCCACGGTGTCCCGGTGCGCGGCACACTGGAAGAAATTCCTGACCTGTGTACCCGCTACAACATCCACACCATCATCGTGGCGATCCCGACCCTGAAGGGAAACCGCCTGAACCACGTCATCGACCTCTGCGTCTCCACCCACTGCGCCGTGCAGATGCTCAGCGACCCCCAGCTGGTGGGTGCAGGCACACCTCAGCAGGGGGCGTTCCGTGAGCTGAACACCGCCGATTTCCTCTCCCGTGAGGAAGTCACACTGGACACGGAGAAAATCTCCGGCTACCTCACCGGCAAGACCGTTCTGGTGACGGGCGGCGGCGGCAGCATCGGCAGTGAGCTCTGCCGTCAGGTCATGCGCTTCAAGCCTGCAAAACTGCTTATCTTCGATATTTATGAGAACTGCGCCTATGAACTGCTGATGGAACTGCAGCAGAAGTATGGCCGTGATGTGCCGGTCACGGTGCTGGTCGGTTCCATCCGGGACAAGGCCCGTCTGGACGAGGTATTTGAGACGTACCACCCGACGGTGGTGTTCCATGCCGCCGCCCACAAGCACGTCCCGCTGATGGAGATCAGCCCTGCCGAGGCCGTCAAGAACAATGTCTTTGGCACCAAGAACCTGCTCACCAGTGCCAGCGAACACGGCGTGGAGCGGCTGGTGCAGCTCTCCACCGATAAGGCCGTCAACCCCACCAGCGTCATGGGCTGCACCAAGCGGCTGTGTGAGATGCTCATCCAGACCTTCGCGGGCAACACCGATATGAAGTGCGTCGCCGTCCGCTTCGGCAATGTGCTGGGCAGCCACGGCAGCGTCATCCCGTTGTTTGAGGCGCAGATCAAAAAGGGCGGCCCCGTCACCCTCACCGACCCCAACATCGAGCGCTACTTTATGACCATCCCGGAGGCGGCACAGCTGGTGCTGCAGGCCGGTGCGCTGGCCGAGAGCGGCAGCATCTATGTGCTGGACATGGGCGAGCCGGTCAAGATCATGGACCTTGCAAAACAGCTCATCCGCTTCTACGGCTATGAGCCGGGCGTGAACATGGATATTAAGATCGTGGGTCTGCGCCCCGGCGAAAAACTCTACGAAGAGCTGATGATGGACGAGGAGCAGGACAAGATGCGCCGCACCGTCCACAATAAGATCTTCGTGGCTCCGCCCCGGAACATCGACCTGGGCGAGTTCTACCAGCAGCTTCAGGAGCTGGCCGTCGCCGCTGAGCACAACGACGACAGCGTGGTGGAGCAGTTGGCCAAAATGGTGCCTACCTTTACCCCCACCCGCGAGAACCTCAAGCTGTAAAACTGCTGGCTGCACGGCACCTTTGCTGTGTAAAAATATATGAGAGGGATGTACAATCATGGAAAAGAAACCGTTTTTGACTGAGTCGATGGCTCAGGACATCATTCAGGACGTACCCACCCCCTTCCACGTCTATGACGAGAAGGGCATCCGCGAGAACGCCCGCCGCATCAACAAGGCATTCAGCTGGAACAAGGGCTTCCGCGAGTATTTTGCGGTCAAGGCTCTGCCGAACCCCGTCATCCTCCAGATCCTGAAGGAAGAGGGCTGCGGCGTGGACTGCTCCTCTCTGACCGAACTGATGCTCAGCGAAGTGTGCGGCTTCAGCGGCAGCGACATCATGTTCTCCTCCAACCAGACCCCTGTGGAGGACATGAAGAAGGCTTACGAGCTGGGCGCTTATATCAACCTCGACGACGCCACGATGGTGGACTTCCTCGACCGGGTGGCCGGTGTGCCGGAGAACATCTTCTGCCGCTACAATCCGGGCGGCACCTTCCAGCTGGGCGAGAGCAAAGAGGGCTTCCAGGTCATGGACAAGCCCGGCGACGCCAAGTACGGCATGACCGAGGAGCAGATGATCGACAGCTACAAGAAGCTGGCCGCAAAGGGTGCCAAAAACTTTGGCATCCACGCCTTCCTCGCCTCCAACACCATCTCTGACGCCTATTATCCTGAGCTGGCAGGCATCCTCTTCCAGCTGGCTGTCCGCGTCCAGAAGGCCACCGGCGTGCATATCGCCTACATCAATCTGTCCGGCGGCGTCGGCATCCCGTACCGCCCCGAGCAGACGGAGAACGACATCATGGCCATCGGCGAGGGCGTCCGCAAGAAGTTTGAAGAAATTCTGGTCCCCGCCGGCATGGACGATGTCTCCATCTTCACCGAGATGGGCCGCTTCACCACCGGTCCCTACGGCGCTCTGGTGGCTACTGCCATCCACGAGAAGCACATCTATAAGGAATACATCGGTCTGGATGCCTGCGCGGCCAACCTGATGCGCCCCGCCATGTACGGCGCTTACCACCACATCACCGTGCTGGGCAAGGAAGACGCACCCCACGACCACAAGTATGATGTGGTCGGCGGTCTGTGCGAGAACAACGACAAGTTTGCCATCGACCGTATGCTGCCCAAGATCGACATCGGCGACATCGTGTATATCCACGACACCGGTGCGCACGGCTCTGCCATGGGCTACAACTACAACGGCAAGCTGCGCAGCGCCGAGGTCCTGCTCTGCGAGGACGGCACTCACCGCCTCATCCGCCGCGCTGAGACTCCCCGCGACTACTTTGCAACGCTGGACTTCCTGCCCTTCATGAAGCCGCTGCTGGGCGAGTACAACGACGACTGAGCACGCTTCTGACTCCATCACACCAGAATAAAGCGAGGAACAACGCAGATGTTTTTTGGATTCCAACTCACCTGTGGCCTGATGCTGGTCTTTTACGGCTATTCGGTCATGAAAAATCCCCGGGTCTGGGGCGATCAGGGCCGTCAGGCCGTCAAGGCCGAAAATTTCCCCGAGTACTGCCGCCAGAACGGCCTGTTTTTCCTGAAAGCTGGCTTCATCATGGCGCTCATTGGTGCGCTGGACGCGCTGGTAACGCTTTCGGGTCTGCTGTACGTCCTGCTGTACCTGTTCGGGCTGGCGTTTGCGTTCTACCCGCTGACCCGCTGGTGCAAGGAGAACGAAGGCTTCTCGTGGCCTTGGCCCCGCGTCGAGAGCGAGAAAAAGCGCATCAAGAAACTGCGCCGGCAGCAGGAGGCCGAAAAGGCGGAACGAGAAGAAAAGTAAATAGCAAAAAATAAGAGGCCGCTGTAAAAGCAACCTCTCAGTCTCACTTCGTTCGACAGCTCCCCTACCGAGGGGAGCCCCTGGCGAAGAGATTGGGCTTTCTGCCATGCCAAAGCCTCCCCTCGATAGGGGAGGCGGCACGGCGAAGCCGTGACGGAGAGGTTGAACACAGCGGCCTCTTTTTGTTTTCTTAAATCAAACCATTTTCTTTGCAGTAGTGGTAAATACCATCCTCTGCACAGGTGCCGCAGACCTCGCTGGCGATGGCTTTCAAATCGGCAGAGGCGTTGCCCATGGCAACGCTGTGACCGACAGCCTGAAACATTTCTATATCGTTGTTGCCGTCACCGAAAGCCATTGCATCCTCGGGCGTCAGGCCGTAATAGGCCAGAACTTTCCGGATACCGGCTCCTTTTCCGCCGGAGATGGGGATGATGTCCACCGCCCTGTCCCACCAGGCGGCGATTTTTGCACCGCTCGTGCCTTTGAGGATGGCGGGCCAGTCGCTTTCGCGGCAGCCCATCAGCAGCTGGAAAACTTCACCTCGGGAGACTTCATCGAACTTATCGGAAATGACCGGCGCTCGTCCGCCGATGGCATAATAAGCCGTCAGATCGTCGTCTGTGCCGTTGGAGAGCAGCTGCGTCCGTCCTGCAACTGACACCGGACGACCAAGCACTGCGGCGTTTTGGATCAGCGTCTGCACATCCTGCGGCGGGATGGGGCTGGCAAAAATATCTCCGCGACGGTCGTAGCAGTAGGAGCCGTTGTAGGTGAGAAAGACGTCGAACTCCACGCCGTCGAATCTCGGCACAATGAGCGGAGAACGCCCGGTGGCGACGGCCAGCGGGATGCCGTTTTGCTGTAAGCGGTGCAGAGCGTCCAGTGTCCGCTCAGTAATACGCTTTTTCTCCATGTCGATGAGGGTGCCGTCGATGTCGAAAAAGATGATGCGGGGCTTGTGCATGGTGCTGTACCTCCAATGCAAAAAGAGGGGAGAGACTTACCTGCGGGTCTTGCGGTCAGGATACATCAGAATGCCTCCTTATAGTGCGTCGATGTCGGCCTGTAGTTTCTCGTAGAATTTCCCCAGATGGAGACCGTCGATGAAGCGGTGATTGGCCTCCACCGACATCCCCAATTTCTTGCGGCCATTTTCCTCGCCATATCTGCCCCATGTGATGCGGGGGATGTTGTCGTCCCGGTCAAAATCCCGCTCGTTGGTGCAGCCGGTCAAATCAAACCACGGTGCGCAGGAGATATAGATGAGGTTGTCGTTCTCTTCGTCCTGGTCAAGAAGGGTCTTCTGGGCAGCGCTTCTCGCCTGTGCGGAGGCACAGAACTCCGCAATGCCACCGACTTTTGGCAGGGTGACGATGTGAAACTGCTCACTGCCGGGTTTCAGGTCGGTCAGACTGGGAATACGCTCATCCAGCAGCCACACCTCGCCGTCCCGGATGGCGTAGCGGAAATTCTTCACGCTGTTCACGGCGTCCGTCACGAGATACCCCATCGCGTAATAAAACGACAAATGCCGCTCCTTGACATAGCGGTAAAGGTTTGTTACATCCACCCGGAAGGTGACGCTGTAAAAAGGGTGGGAAACAGCGGAGAAAAACTCGAACAATTCAGCCCGTTCCCAGTGGGTCCTATCGACTTTTTCCATCTTACTCCTCCTCGGCGGGGGCCTGCTTATTTTTATCCAGCGTGTCGAACTGCTTTACGATCTGCGGCTCTTTCAGCTTGATGACCTTGCCGGAGAGATAGTGGAGGGTATTTTCCTCGGGAATGTCGAGAAAGCTGATACGGACGGCGCAGAGGGCCTGCGTCTTGGTGCCGGTGCGCTCATTCATCTTGCGGTTGCCGTACTTGATGTCGCCCAGCACCGGCTTGCCCAGATAGGCCAGATGGGCGCGTATCTGGTGAGTGCGGCCGGTGATGAGGCCGATGCGGCAGAGGGCGAAGGGGCCAGCCGTCCGCAGCACGTCCACATCGGTGACGATCTGCTTGCGGCGCTCGTCCTGGGACTGGTGGGCGTGGATGCTCACCTTATTGTTCTTCTCGTCGTGCTCCCACCACGCGGTGAAGCGCCCGCTCTGGGGGATGCCCACCGTGATGGTGTAGTATTCCTTCTTGAGCAGGTCGGTGCGGATGATCTCGTTCATGTCCCGGAGGGCGGCGTAGCTCTTGGCCGCGATGACGAGGCCCTCAGTGCCGCGGTCGAGGCGGTTGCAGATGCCGGGCTTGAAGCGGTTCTCGCCCTGGGGGTCGTACTCGCCCTTCTGGGCCAGATACTGGGTGAAGGCGTCCACAAGGTTTGCGTCGCCGGTGCGGTCGCTGTGGCAGAGCAGGTGGGTGGGCTTGTAGAGGACGGCAATGTTCTCATCCTCGTAGATGACCGTCACCTTGGGCTGGTTCTGCTGCTTTTTGGGGGCGGGCTTGCGGGTCGGCTTTGCACCCTCAGGCGGGAAAAATTCGTCGTTGATGTAGAGCTCGATGAGGTCGCCGGCCTTGATGCGGTCTTCGGGTACACCCTTTTTGCCGTTGACTTTGATGCGCTTGTTGCGGAAGCTCTTGTATAAAAGGCTGGTAGGGAAGTCACGGGTCACGCTCTGGACAAAGCGGGAGAGGCGGACACCCTCGTCGTTGGCGGTGGCAGTGTATTGTTTCATAAAAGTATATCCTTTTTGCTTTTCTGGAAAGATTCTGCTTGCCTTTTTGCCAAAGGCTCCCCTACAAGGGGAGCTGGCGAGGAGCTTGCGACGAGACTGAGAGGTTGTACGAAGGATGGCTTTGCCGTAGGAATGAAACCTCTCCGTCATTGCTTCGCAATGCCACCTCCCCTATCGAGGGGAGGCTCTGGCGTACCGAAAAGTGTTCTTTCTACTTTATAATAATCTACTCTCCCCATGAAGTCAACGCAGAATATTTTCTGTCGGCTCTTGTCTTTTGCCGAAAATGGGGTACTATAAAAGAAACGACTACAAACAAAGGAGCGCAGCTATGGCAGGACAGAACATAAGCCACGAGGGCCATCGGCAGCGGATGCGCGCCCGTGTGGAGCAGTACGGGCTGGAAAGCCTCGCACCCCACGAGGCACTGGAATATCTGCTCTACATCACCAACGCCCGCCGGGATACCAACGGCATCGCCCACGCGCTGCTGGAGCGGTTCGGCAGCTTTGCCGGTGTGCTGGAAGCCAGTGAAGAAGAGCTCTGCCGTGTGCCGGGCGTCGGCCCGGCCAGCGCCCGGATGCTGCATCTCCTGCCCGAGGTAAGCCGGTACTACGAGCACAGCCGCACCAGCACCGAAGGCGCATTGACGACTACCGAGCGGCTGGCGGCTTACCTGAAACCCCGCTTTGCCGGGGCAAAACAGGAGAAAGCCCTGCTCCTTTCGCTGGACAGCCGCAGCCGGGTAAAGAGCGTGTACTGGCTCAAGGAGGGGAACAGCCGGATGGTGAGCCTCGAGGTGAAGGACGTCGTCTCGGCGGCGCTCCGGGGCGGGACGGAAAGCGTCGTGCTCTGCCACAACCACCCCAACGGTGTGCCGCTGCCCTCCCGCGAAGACCTCGCCGCCACCGAGAACATCGTCCGTGCGCTGGGGCTGGTCAAGATACGCTTGCGCGACCACATCATCCTCGCCGAAAACGACTACTTCTCCATGCGGGAATCCAACCGCCTGCCTTTCTACGACTTCGAGACCGGCGCAATGTTACGCCCCTATGGAAGAGAATGATTTACATTATAAAATAATTGTGGTATAATGGCTGCGAAAGATACAACTAATCGTAGTTTTGAAAAGGAGGGCTTTTTGTGGCAGAGGAAAAATTCCATCTGGTGTCGTCCTACGCCCCCACGGGCGACCAGCCGCAGGCCATCGCACAGCTGGTAGAGGGGGTAGAGCGGGGCGACCGCTGCCAGACCCTGTTGGGCGTCACCGGCAGCGGCAAGACCTTCACGATGGCGAACGTCATCGCCCAGTGCAACCGCCCGACGCTGGTGCTGGCCCACAACAAGACGCTGGCCGCCCAGCTCTGCACCGAGTTCCGCTCGTTTTTCCCGGACAACGCCGTGGAATATTTCGTCTCCTACTACGACTACTACCAGCCGGAGGCCTATATCCCCAGCACCGATACCTATATCGAAAAGGACAGCGCCATCAACGACGAGATAGACCGCCTGCGCCACTCGGCCACGGCGGCGCTCTCGGAGCGGCGGGACGTCATCATCGTCGCGTCGGTGTCCTGCATCTACTCTCTGGGCGACCCTATCGACTATCGCAGCATGGTCATCAGCCTGCGGCCCGGGATGCAGATGGAGCGGGACGAGTTGTGCGAAAAGCTGGTGACGCTGCAATATGAGCGCAACGATGTCAATTTCATCCGCAATAAGTTCCGCGTCCACGGCGACATCGTGGACATCTATCTGGCTTATATGAGCGAGCTGGCCATCCGGGTGGAGTTCTTCGGCGACGAGATCGACCGCATCACCGAGTTCAACCCCCTCACGGGCGCCAAGCAGAACGTGGTCAAGCACGTTGCCATTTTCCCGGCCAGCCACTACATCGTCAGCGCCGACAAAAAGGCTGCCGCCATTGAAAAGATTCGCGCCGAGTGCGACGCGCAGGTGAAGCAGTTCACCTCGGAAGGTAAGCTCATCGAGGCCCAGCGCATCCAGCAGCGGACGAACTACGACATTGAGATGCTGACGGAAGTGGGTATCTGCAAGGGCATCGAGAACTATTCTGCCGTTCTGTCGGGCCGTGCGCCGGGCAGTATGCCCACGACTCTGCTTGACTATTTCCCGGACGACTTCCTGCTCTTCGTAGACGAGAGCCATGTCACCCTGCCGCAGGTGCGGGCCATGTACGGTGGCGACTACGCCCGCAAAAAGACGCTGGTGGAGTACGGTTTCCGCCTGCCGTCGGCCTTCGACAACCGCCCCCTCAAGTTCGAGGAAGTGGAATCCAAGCTCAACCAGATGATCTTCGTCTCGGCCACCCCCGGCGAGTACGAGCGGAAGAACAGCACCCAGGTGGCCCAGCAGGTCATCCGGCCCACGGGTCTGCTGGACCCGCTCATCTCGGTGCGCCCCGTAGAGGGGCAGGTGACGGACCTTCTGGGCGAGATAAACGCTCGCATCGAGCGGCATGAGCGCGTCCTGGTCACGACGCTGACCAAGAAAATGGCCGAAGACCTGACGGATTACTTTACCGAACAGGGGATAAAGGTCAAGTATATGCACCACGAGGTGGACACCTTCGAGCGGATGGAGATCATCAAAGACCTCCGCCTCGGCACCATCGACGTGGTGGTGGGCATCAACCTGCTGCGTGAGGGCCTCGACCTGCCCGAGGTCAGCCTTGTGGCCATCCTCGACGCCGACAAAGAGGGTTTCCTCCGCAGCGAGACGAGCCTGATTCAGACCATCGGCCGCGCCGCCCGCAACGCCGAAGGTCTGGTCATCATGTACGCCGACGAGGTGACGGACAGCATGGACCGCGCCATCACCGAGACAGAGCGCCGCCGCGCCATCCAGATGGCCTACAACGCTGAGCACGGCATCGTCCCGAAGACCATCGTCAAGGCCATCCCGGATTCGATTGAGATCAGCGACAAGGCTGAGAATGCCAGGATGAACACCCGGCGGATGGGCAAGCTCGAGCGCGAAGCCGCCATTGACCGCCTGACCCGGGAGATGAAGGAAGCTGCCAAGCTGCTGGAATTTGAGCATGCGGCCTTCCTGCGCGACCAGATCGACCGCCTGCGCCGGGGCGAGAACCCCACTGTGGATTCCTCGGCAGAGACGGAGCGGAAGCAGAACCATGCACAGACACAGAGAAGAGGGAGAAAGTACCTTGGCAAACGATAAAATAGTCATCAAGGGTGCGCGGGAGCACAACCTGAAAAACGTGAATCTGACCCTCCCGCGTGAAAAATTCATCGTTATGACCGGCCTGTCGGGCTCGGGCAAGTCGAGCCTTGCCTTCGACACCATCTACGCCGACGGCCAGCGCCGCTATGTCGAGAGCCTGTCCAGCTATGCCCGGATGTTCCTTGGCCGGATGGACAAGCCCGATGTGGACGAGATCACCGGCCTGTCTCCGGCCATTTCCATCGACCAGAAGACCACCAGCCACAACCCCCGCTCCACCGTGGGTACCGTGACGGAAATTTACGATTATCTGCGCCTTTTGTACGCCCGTGTGGGCGTGCCGCACTGCCCGGTGTGTGGGCGGGTCATCAGCCAGCAGAGCGTGGATGAGATGGTGGACGCTGTGCTCAAGCTGGAAGAGGGGACGAAGTTCCAGGTCCTCGCGCCTGTCGTCCGTCAGCGCAAAGGCACCCAGCAGAAGGAGCTGGACGCCGCCCGCCGCGCCGGTTACGCCCGCGTAAAAATCGACGGTAACATGTACGACCTCGACGAGGAGATCGCGCTGGAAAAGAACATCAAGCACACCGTGGAGATCGTCGTTGACCGTCTTGCTATGCGCAAGGGTATCCGCGGCCGTCTGGCTGACTCGCTGGAAACGGCCCTTGCCCTCGCCGACGGCGTGGCTGAGGTGGATGTCATCGGCGGCGAGTGCATGACCTTCAGCCAGAATTTCGCCTGCCCCGAGCACGGCATTTCCATCAGCGATTTGTCACCCCGGCTCTTCTCCTTCAATAACCCTCTGGGTGCCTGCGAGAAGTGTACCGGCCTCGGCACCTTCATGCGGGTGGACGAAGAGCGCATCCTGCCCAACCGGGACCTCTCGATTCGGGAGGGGGCTGTCAAGGCCAGCGGCTGGTACTACGCCGAAGGCTCCGTAGCCGAGATGTATTATCTGGGTCTGGGCAAAAAGTACGGCTTTACGCTGGATACCCCCATCAAAGAGATGAGCACCGAGGCCGTCAACGCCCTGCTCTACGGCACCAACGAAGAAAAAATCGAGATGCACCGCACGAATGAGTTCGGCAGCGGCGTCTATTATAATACCTTTGAGGGCATCGTCGAGAACCTCGAGCGCCGCTTCCGCGAGACGAACAGCGAGTGGATGAAGGAGGAGATCGGCAGCTTCATGTCGGGCGTCGAGTGTCCCGACTGCCATGGCAAGCGCCTGAAACCGGTGGTGCTGGCTGTGACCATCGGCGGCAAAAACATCAGCGATTTCTGCGAAATGTCGATTCGGGACGAGCTGAAATTCATCGCCGACAATGAGCCGAACCTGACCGAAAAGCAGAAGCAGATCGGCGGCCAGATCATGAAGGAGATCAAGAACCGCCTGCAGTTTTTGCAGAGCGTGGGCCTCGATTATCTCACACTGGCCCGGTCGGCAGGCACCCTGTCCGGCGGCGAGAGCCAGCGCATCCGCCTGACCACCCAAATCGGAAGCGCTCTGTCGGGTGTGCTGTACGTGCTGGATGAGCCGTCCATCGGCCTGCACCAGCGCGACAACGATAAACTCATCGCAACGCTGAAAAATCTCCGCGACCTCGGCAATACGGTCATCGTGGTCGAGCACGACGAGGATACCATGCGCAGCGCCGATTATATCGTGGACGTCGGCCCGGGCGCGGGCGTCCACGGCGGCGAGATCGTGGCCGCAGGCTCCGTCAAGGACATCTGCAAGGCCAAGCGCAGCATCACCGGCGACTATCTGTCGGGCCGCAAGCGCATCGAGGTGCCGCAGACCCGCCGCCCCGGCAACGGCAATTTCCTCACGGTGAAGGGTGCGCGCGAAAACAATCTGCGCAACATCGACGTAAAATTTCCGCTGGGCGAGTTCGTCTGCGTGACGGGCATCTCCGGCTCGGGCAAGTCGAGCCTCATCAACGAGATTTTGTATAAGACCCTCGCCTGTGAGCTGAACGGCGCCCGCTCCCGCGCTGGCAAATGCGATGGGGTAGAGGGCCTCGAGTTCGTGGATAAGGTCATCGGCATCGACCAGCAGCCCATCGGCCGCACGCCCCGCTCCAACCCCGCCACCTATACCGGCGTGTTCAACGACATCCGCACCGTCTTTTCCCAGACGCAGGACGCCAAAATGCGGGGCTACGGCCCGGGACGGTTCAGCTTCAACGTCCGGGGCGGCCGCTGCGAGGCCTGCGAGGGCAACGGCATCCTCCAAATCGAGATGCACTTCCTGCCGGACGTCTACGTCCCCTGCGAGGTCTGTAAGGGCGCACGCTACAACCGCGAAACGCTGGAAGTCAAGTATAAGGAAAAGACCATCTCTGACGTGCTGAACATGACCGTGGAAGAGGCGGTCGTCTTCTTCGCCAACCAGCCGAAGATCGCCCGCAAGCTGCAGACGCTGTTGGACGTGGGCTTGGGCTATGTTACGCTGGGGCAGAGCGCCACGACCCTTTCGGGCGGCGAGGCGCAGCGTGTCAAGCTGGCCAACGAGCTGGCCCGCCGCAGCACGGGTAAGACTGTGTATATCCTCGACGAGCCGACTACCGGCCTCCACATGGCTGATGTCCACCGCCTCATCGAGGTGCTGCAGAAGCTGGTGGATGCAGGCAACACCGTCATCGTCATCGAACACAACCTCGACCTCATCAAGTGCGCCGACCACATCATCGACCTCGGCCCCGAGGGCGGCAGTGCCGGCGGCCTCATCGTCGCCGAGGGTACGCCGGAGCAGGTGGCCGAGGTGCCGGGCAGCTTTACCGGCCAGTACCTCAAGCCCCTGCTGGAAAAGGACGCGAAACTCCGCGCAGAGGGCAAATAAAGCAGTATAAAACAGAGCCGCAGTCCCCCCAAAAGACTGCGGCTCTGTTTTTTGCAAAAGTTCCAGATATAACAAAAAGCTCTTCAGTCGAGAGGCTGAAGAGCTCTGGTCCAGCAGAGCTGGACAAATCCGAACTTGTCGGGGCAAGGCCCCTCCATCTTGCTTGCGCAAACCGTTCTGTTGCTCAAAAGCCCCACTGGGGCTTTCGTTGCTTCGCAAACGCAAACTTTTTCCGCCCCGGTGGATACTTAAATTTTTTCAGTAAGTGCTTCACCATCTTACCCATACTCGCACGGGCAGTTTCTTTTTTCTGCAGGTCTATTGCGCTCGCATTACTGAATTTCTGCGTTTCCAGCCATCTCCATTGCGGCGTTCGATTGACACAGGTTGAGTTATCGGCAGATACAGCAAACACAACGGGCGGCTCTGGTAACAGAGCTGCCCGTTGTGTTTGGTTATGAAAAGGAGAACTTAGATCTCATACCACTTGATCTCGTTGGCATCCAGATGCAGAGCAAAGCTGCTGCCGTCTGTGGTGTAAACGGTGGTGTCCTGCGGCTCGTACGTGTTGTTCACCACACAATACTTGCCGTTCTTGACGTAGGCGTGAACTTCTACATTATAATTGGAGCTGAACCATGTATGCAGTTCCTCCTCGCTGTGGGCACTCCACAGGATAGCGCGGTAAAGGGTGCGGCTGTTGGCAAAACTGTAAGGCACACCGCTGATGTACACGGCACGACCCTTGCCGAAGTCGTGTGCCGCCATCTGCACTTCTTTGTTTCGCTGCACCAGCACTTCGGTGCCTTCCAGCGCATAAATATTCTTCTTGCCCTCGCCAAAGTCGATGGGCCGGTCGGCATCCTGCAGAATGAAATGGTCCGGGTGTTCTTCCCAGTTGTACTTGTCGTAGTTGAGGGTGAAGCCGTTTTCTTCCTCCACGCCCAGCACGCTGGCAAGCTGGAGAATGTGGCCCTGATACGGGTGACCGGAAGGCTCACCCACGCCGATAAAGCCGCCGCCGTTCCAGACGAACTTGCGGATAGCGGAGGAGATCTCCGGGTCTTCCCACCAGATGCCGCCGGTGTGTGCGGTGTCGGCATCGCCGACATTGATAATGACATCCAACGAATCCAGCAGATGCGGGTCGTTCTTGATATCCTCAAAGCTGATAAACTTCACATCAAAGGGCGCACCGGACAGCATCTCAATGACACCGGCATAGCTATAGTTCTGCTTGTAATAGAGGGCGTGATGCACCATGTGACAGCCCCAAGCCCGCATTTTACCCCAACAGTTCAGCACGGCCACCCGCTTGACACAGTAGGGTGTGGTGTCCTTGATGTTCTCGTACAGTTCGCGGAACTCGTTGCAGACGCTCTCCACGTAGTCCACGAACTCCGGGAACTGCAAGGCCAGTTTCAGATAGCCGCCATAGCCGATGCGGTCGATGGGCTTGCGCAGGATAGCGCGGCGGGCTGTAACCCAGTTCTCCTTGGCTTCCCGCACCGGGTCGCCGCCCTCGTGGAAGGTGTCGGGGAAGAAGTACGGCAGGAAACGACCCTCGGTGTACTTCACGCCCTCAATGTCAGAGATCAGGCGCAGGGTGGAGCCATTGCCCACGCTGCCCACTACGGCATCCAGTCCGATGGTCTTGAACTCCGGCATGAAAGGTTCGGTGCCGATCCAGTGATCGCCGAGGAACATCATGGCTTCGCACCCGCACGCGTGAGTGATGTCCACCATCTCCTTGGCAAGCTTTGCCACCTCGCGGCGCTGGAAGGCCTGAAAATCCCGAAATTCCTTGCTGGGCACCCGGTACTGGTTGTTATAGTAGCCCTGATCGATGATGTACTCCGGGCGGAACTTGTAGCCCACCTCCTGCTCAAACTGGTTGAGGATATAAGGGCTGACCGAAGCAGAGTATCCATACCAGTCCACGAACTTCTCCCGCTTCAGCTCGTCGAAGATCAGGGTGAACTGGTGGAAGAAGGTGGTGTAGCGGATGACGTTAACATAGGGGTGCTCTGCAATGAACTTGCGCAGGCGCTCCATGGAATACTTGTGGGTCTTGGGCTGACGCACGTCAAAGGTGATCTGGTGCTCAAAATTCGTCCAGCCGTTGGTGGTAGCGTTGTACATATGCACCGGGTCCCAGATGAGGTAAGCCAGAAAACTGACGGTATACTCATGGAACGGTACGGCCTGTACGGTCACACTGCCGTCGGCGTAGCTCCACTGCTCCGGCGGCACGGGCTGACCGGTGGTTCGATCCATGACCTCCCACCAGCGGGTGATGTCGTCGTTGGTGTTCACCTGCATCAGCTCCGGGCTGATGCCCTTCATCAGCGGGATGGTCACGGTGTCGCCGGGGGCGGTGTAAAAGCCGGTCATGATGTAGCACTGCTGTACCTCGTCCGGGTTTGCCTTTGCCCATGCGTTGTCCTTGCGGGTGGTATAGTAGGTGGAGTAGATCTTGGCGTCCGCATCCTTGAGCTGCTGCGGGAAGTCGGTGCCGTCGCAGTCGCGGATGGCATCAGCACCCCACTTTTTTAAGATCTCCAGCGTTTCGGGCACAACGTCCAGGTCTGTGGGAATGGTCACGCGCCCGGTCTTTCTCAATTCGTCCATGGGAAACTCTCCTTTACCTCTCTTTGAATCGTAGGGGGTCAATCGTAGGCGGCGTTATACAGCGCCAGCACAGCCAGCAGCAGCGCTACGCCCACCAGCATGATGCCAAGCCCTGCCAGCTGCCCGGTCATTTTCCAGCCGGACACCACCAGCACCAGGGCCAGTACGAACAGCACCAGCATCAGGATCATGCGCAGGGCGGGATGGCTTTTCCAATATGCTTTCATCGTCTGTCACCTTAACCTTTCAGGCCGCCCACGGTCATGCCCTGCGTCAGCTGCCGCTGCACGCAGATGTACAAAATCAGGGTGGGCAGCATCACCAGCACAAGGCCTGCGTACATGGTACCGTACTGGGCGGCGCTCTGCTGCGCCTGCATCAGGTTCAAAAGACCTACCGGCAGGGTGCGGGGTGCCTTGGTGGAGCTCATCAGGGTCATGGAGATGATATACTCGTTCCAGAAGGACAGGAAGTTGAACAGGATAATGGTGATGATGGAGGGCTTTGCCATGGGGAAGATGATGCGGGTCATGGTGGAAAAATAGCTTGCGCCGTCGATATAGGCGGCCTCCTCAAAATCGTGGGGCAGGGTGGCAAAGTAGCCCGACAGCAGGTAGATGGTAAAGGGCAGCGCGGTGGCGGCGTATACCACCGCCAGCACCACCAGATTGTTCAGCAGAAAGCTGCTGCCGAAATGGCCTTTCAGCCACACATCGCTGTCCCGCAGCATCAAAAAGATGGGCACCACGATGTAGTTCACGTTGATGAACAGGCCCGCCATGAACAGGGTGTTCAGTACCTTGCATCCCTTGAAGCGGAAGCGGGACAGGCAGTAGGCGGCGGGCAGGGCAACGACCAGCAGCAGTGCCAGCGCCAGCGCGGTGACGATGACCGAATTGAGCATATATTCGCCCATTTTCGCGCCGTTCCATGCGTTGACGAAGTTCTGCCAGTAGAACCCGGCGGGCAGTGCCCAGGGGTTGCCGTAGAACTCTGCATTCTGCTTGATGGAGGCCATGAACACCCATGCCACCGGCACGATGATGGTAACGGCCAGCAGAACCAGCACAAAATAGATGAAAAACTTGTACAGACCTTCCGCAGAGCGGGAAGATTTTTCGGTGGTATTCTGCATCTTCTTCCCTCCTTAAAATTCCAGCGTATCGCGGTTGGTGACCTTGTTGACACAGGCGGACAGGGCAAACGAGAACAGGAAGATGACCACGCCGATGGCCATACTGTAACCATACAGGCCAGCGTCTTTCTGGCTGTACATATAGCTCAGCGCCACATCCGATGCGCCGTTTGGCCCGCCGCTGGTCATGGCCTTGACGAAGAGGAAGGCCATGTTGATGGTGGAGATGATAAAGAAGGTGAGGGTGGTGCGGATATTCGTCCAGATGAGGGGGATGGTGATCTGGAAGAACTGGGTCAGCCGCCCGGCACCGTCCAGATTGGCGCTCTCGTACAGGCTGATGGGCACGGCAGACATGGAGGCCATGTACATGACCATGTAGTAGCCGATGGCCTGCCACACCATGGCAATGATGATGGAGGGGATGACCAGTTTTTCGCCCTTCCACAGGATGGGGTCGCTCATGCTGCGGAACAGGCCGATGATGCTGTTCAGCATGCCGTTTTCCGGCTTATAGATGGCAGAGAAGATGCCGGAGATGACGACCACCGACAGGATGTTGGGGATGTAGAAGATGATGCGGAAAAAGTTCTGGCCTTTAATCTTCTCCCGGGTGAGGATGGCGGCAAATACCAGTGCAAAGGCGAAGGTGATCAGGGTGACCGTTACCACCAGCAGGATCATATTCTGCATGGAGCGGATGAACTGGGCGTCCTGCAGCAGATGCTGGAAGTTTTTAAGCCCCACAAAGGTCTCGTTGGGAGAATAGGCACCCCGCTCATACAAACTCATGCGGAACACGTTGAGGGTGGGCAGGATCATAAAGAGGAAAAACAGGATGGTAGCCGGTGCCACACAGAGGAATACGAACCATTTGCGGCTTTTATCCGTTCTCATAGGGGATTGACCGCTCCTTTCTTGATGGTGCTGTACAGCCCAAAAAAGCGGAGGCGGTAAAAACCGCCCCCGCTGGGCAGGGCTTAATTACTCGATGATGTTGGCGCGCATCTGGTCGCTGGCGGACTTGATGCCGTCGATCCACTGCTGCTCGGTCATGCTGCCGGACACCAGAGAGTTGACAGGGTCGAAGAACACGGTGCGCACTTCCACGCCGGGGATGGCACTGAAGGCTGCAAAGTTGCCCATGGCGGCCTTTGCGCCGTTGTCGTAGATGGAGTAGAACATCTTGTTGTCGCCTTCCAGACTGTCGGCGATGCCCAGCACAGGCTGGATAGCGCCGCTCTCGGCAAACAGCTTGCAGGCTTCGTCGCTGTACAGGTAAGCCACGAACTGCTTGGCGGCATCCTGATGCTCGGCACCGGCGGGGATCCATGCCTGCTCGAACCAGGTGTAGCTGTAACTATCGCCGCCGGCCTTGACAGCGGGCAGGGCGGTCATGCCCCACTCAAAGCCGTCTGCACGGGGAGCCTCAGCCATCTCGCCCACGATCCAGGTGCCGTTGGGCATGAACAGGGCCTTATTGTCCAGCACCAGCTGCTGGTTCTGGGTAAAGTCCTGATCGTTGGCCTGTGCGGGGGTGATGGGGTTGGTGTAGGAAGCCAGCTTTGCCACGATATCAAAGCAGGTCTTTGCCTCGGGGGTGTCCCAGATGCCCTCGGTGTAGTGGGTGGCCTTGTCGAAGAACTCCGGGCCGCCGGCAGCGTACATCAGCGCATAGAAGAAGGCGTCGAAGTAGCCGGTGGTGGGGTAGGTGAACAGGTAGGTGCCCTCAGCGGCAGCCTTGTCGCCCAGTGCCCACATCTCGTCCCAGGTCTTGGGCACGTCCCAGCCCTTTTCCTTCAGGAAACCGGCGTTGTAGAACAGGCCGCAGGGGCTGTAGAACATGGGAGCCAGATAGGTTTTGCCGTCGCCGTAGGGGTTGGTCAGGGAGGTGTCGGTAAAGCCGCCGGCGATCTTCTCGCTCACCTTCTTGCTCTCGCCGGGCACGGTCATGCTCAGCACATCGGTGATGTCCGCGATCAGGTTGCCCTTGATGAACTGCTCGGTCAGGGCAGCTTCACGGCCGGTGGCCAGATGGACCACGTCGGGGTAGTCGCCGCCCTGCATGGAGGGGCCGATGACGTCCTCCAGCTTTTTGTCGGTGGTCAGATCCACCTTGATGCCGGTCTGGGCGGTAAAGGCCTCGGCGACCTTTTTCCACATCTCAGCGCCGTAGCCGGTCTCGATGGCAGCAACCTTGATGGTGACGTCCGCAGCCACTGCGGAAGAAGTAGCGGCAGAAGATGCCATGCTGGACGCGGTGGAGCTGGCGGCACCACCACAGGCAGCCAGGCTCAGCGCAGCGGCACCCACGCCAGCCGCTTTCAGAAAATTGCGACGAGAAATGCGTTTCATAGTGTATCCTCCATCATAAGATTCCGTTCAAAACACAGCCGGGGCAAACAGGCTTCGCCCGAGAGGGCTGTGATTTTTTCTGGTTCCAATATAGAGGTTTTTACGGTTCGCAACAAGGTCTTTGTTGTTTCGTTTTTTAGAAATATTGCTTTTTGGGAAATTCTTTCGGCAAAAGCACTAAAATTGGCCGGAGTGTTTTGGAATATTTCCCCATCTGTAACCGATTTGACATATTTTTGCATGCCATCAAAGGCAAAAGTATTGATCCTATCCAAAAATCAGGGCTTGCATTTTTTCTTCATTGCCTCTATAATAAGAAAAAATGTACGAAGCAATGCATCGTTTTTAGGCTCATATTTTTAGTATCTTGCTTTTATTTTTATGTTTTTTGTTCTTCGCCTCAAAAGGAGCCATTTATGAGTACCGAGCGATTTGATATCCGCCATGCTCCCGCTCCACGGGAATCCTTCCGGCTGCTGTACATCAGCAAAAGCAAATTTGGCGGTGATTGGAACAGCACTGCCCACACCCATTCCTGCACAGAGCTGTTCTACTGTCTGAGCGGAGAAGGTCAGTTTTATTTAAGCGGTCAGCTTTATCCGGTCAAACCGGATGATATGATCATCGTCAATCCGCAGGTAGAGCATACCGAGTTGAGCCTGAATGCTTCACCGCTGGAATACATTGTATTGGGCGTTGCTGGCATCGAGATCTTATTTGGAAAATCAGATTCTTCCTACGCCATATTCAACTGCCGGAAAAATCGGGAGCGGATGGTGACGCTGCTCCATATGCTGCTGGCCGAAGCAGACCGCAGTCTGGACGGCTGCGAAACGGTCTGTCAGGATCTGCTGGAAGTGCTGCTCATCTGGCTGGTGCGGTGTACCACTCTTTCTTTACAGGTAGAGGAAACGCCCCGCTCCGACAGCCGGGAGTGTGTGGAGATCAAACGGTATCTGGACAGCAACTACCGCGAAGATATCTCGCTGGATATCCTTGCTGAAATCGCCCACATCAACAAATACTATCTGGCCCATACCTTCCAAAAAGAGTATGGCATCTCTCCGATCACCTATCTGAACCGCCGCCGCATTGAGGAAAGCAAATATATGCTGGGCAACACCGGTTACAGTCTGGCACAGATCAGCGAGTTGATGGGCTTTTCCTCTCCCAGCTATTTTTCCCAATGCTTCCGCAAGGCGGAAGGCTTGACCCCCAATGAATACCGCCGTCAGGTGCGGCAGGGACAACGCCCTGCTTTGTCAAAACGGCATGAAGCATAACGCGCGGAATTTATGATGAAATCCGTTACCCTTTCTCTGCTCCGGTCTGCTGCAAATGCCTTTGATTTTGGCGGGTCTGATGGAGAATGTCTGCGGCGTGACCCGGCATCTGCGGGCGAAAATTCTTGCCCCTTTGGGACTGCTTCTTGTTGGGGCGTGCCTGCCCCAAACCCTGCTAGATAAAAGCAAAGGGGCATTATCTGCCCCGATGCTTTTCCTTTCGCTTCTGCTGTTTCAGTTCAAATTGACGCTGCTTTTCTGCTTCGCGTTGTTTACGGCTAAGTGCTTTTCGCACCAGCTTGTTTTCTTCTCGCTGCATTTGCAACGCCTGCTGTGATTTTGTGCCGATTCCTGTGGCAGCTGTTTCCTTTCGGATCTGCCGTTGCAATCGCTTTGGATTCACAGAATCTTTCTTTACAACTGTCTCAACAGATGGACTGAAGCGCAGCCGACTGTAATTCTTGAGCAGATACTCCCAAACTTCATAGTCCTTTGGTTCTGCGCCAAACACGACTTTACACACTGAAAGCTTTCTTCTTTCAATACGTTCAAACACTCCGATCCAGAATGGAGCCTCAAAAAACACAGTCAGCTTTGTAGAATCAATGTCCATAACGAAACCCTCCTGAAATAAATCCTTACAGGAACGGACAACCCGGAGGGGAAGGTTACTTACCTACACCGTGCGGTGCAGACGGCTGGGCTACCTACCAGCTCTGGCATCTCTCAGAAAGAAATGCGTTGCGTTTTTATCCTGCTTTTATTATATAAAGCACATCCCTGTGCATTATATCTACCTTAATTGGTTTTCCAAGTGAAGTATACCACACTCGTGGTCAAATGACCACCCATATATACGAGAATCTGGCCGTTTTACTGCGTACGCGCGTACCAACCAGGCAGTTGCCGTGTTGGTTCTCAAAAACTGTTTTACGAACACCCAGTATTGGGGAACGCCCTGTTGTACATATCTCTATCGTCTGTGGTCTTTGGCAGGGTGTGTCCGGGTGGGCGCACCCTGTTTTTTTATGCTTCATCGTTTTCTGCGCGCAGCATCCGGTATCCGACACCAACATGGGTCTGGATCAGATGCGGCGCATCCGGGTATCGCTCCAATTTTTTGCGCAGGGACGCCATATAAACACGCAAGGATGCAATGTCATTTTCCTGCGTACTGCCCCATACTTTCTGCGTGAGGGAGGTATGTGTCAGCACTTTGCCCACATTATGCGCCAGCACACACAGCAGCTTGTACTCGATGGGGGTCAAATGCAATTCATTCTCGCTCAACCAGACGCAGCCTGCCGAGAAGTCGATCTTCAAAGGACCATTGACAAAAACCGGGCTGTTTATGCCGTCAGAAGCCAGCAGATTCAATCGGCGCTGCGTTACACGCAGTCTCGCCAGCAGCTCATCCACGGAAAACGGCTTTGTCAGATAATCGTCTGCGCCGTTGTCCAGTGCCTCGATCTTATCAGAATCCTCACTCCGGGCACTCAGGACGATGATGGGCAGGTTCGACCATGTGCGGACGCTGCGGATGACCTCGATGCCGTCTATATCGGGCAGCCCAAGATCCAGCAGCATGATGTCCGGGTTGTGGCTGGTAGTCATCATGATCGCCGTTTCCCCATTGGAAGCAGTCAGATATTTATAGCCGTGGGTCTTCAGGGTCGTTGTGATCAGACACCGTACAGGAACATCATCCTCTACGACCAGAATGGTCGGCTTATTCATGAATATTCACCTCACTTTGCGGCAATGCAAAGGAAAAGACACTGCCATTGGGAATGTTGTCACGCAGGGTCAATGTTCCGCCGTGAGCCGTCAGGATCGCACGGCAGAGGGGCAGACCCAGTCCAAGGCTGCGGTGGCTGTCTGCGATGCGGCTCTGCCCGGTATAAAACATCTCGAACACCTGTGCTTTTGCGCGATCCGGAATGCCGGGACCGTTATCTGCAACGTCCACTACGACCTGATGGTCTTTCCGGTAAGCCGAGATCTGAATGATCGAGCCCACAGGGGTGTATTTGATGGCGTTATCCACCAGATTGACAACGACCTGCATGACCAGCCGTGCATCCACATTGACCAAAAGGATCTCGTCCCCATACTGTGTTGTGATGGTGTGTTCGCAGCTTTTCCGGTTGACATGATGCAGTGCTTCTTCGATCATTTCGTCCATCAGCTGCGGCGAGATCTGCAGATTCATCCGCCCATCCTCAATGCGGGTGATGGAAAGCAGATTTTCCACCAGACCGATCAGCCATTGTGCATCGTCAAAAATATCGGTGCAGATCTTGTTCCGGGTCTCTGTATCCAGCGTTTCTCCGTTGGAAAGCAGATTGCTGGCATTGCCGGAAATGGAGGTCAGCGGGGTGCGCAGGTCATGGGAGATCGTGCGCAGCAGGTTTGCCCGCAGCTCTTCATTTTTTGCCTGCACGGTTGCCTGCTCTTTTTCCAGTGCGTTTCTGCGGTTTTCGATGGCCAGCGCACCTTCACCCAGAATGGAAAGCAGCACACTGTTTTCAAAGGCATCCAGCGGTTTTTCGGACAGGTCGATCCCAACCACTCCAAACACGCCGCCTCCGGTCCGAAGCGCAAGATAAAGTCCCTTTGCGTCCGGGTAGCTATCCGTGCCTGCGCCGGAACGCTTTTTGTTTGCAAACGTCCAGTTTGCCGCATCACGTTCTTCCGGTGCAGAAAAGATGTTTTGCGCCGTTTCCTCGTCAACCCCAAAAAACTGTTCTGAACCAAGAACTCCGTTTTGTTCCGGGTAGACGATCAGGCTCCGGTTCAGCAGTTTTATCAGCTGGGAAGCTGTCAGCGAAAAGATTTCTTCTTCACTTTTGGCTTTCTGTAAAAGCTGATTTGTGTCAAAGAGTATTTTTGTCCGGAATGCCGCCTGCGCAGACATTTTTGCATGATCCTTCAGCCGTGTCGTCAACGTACAGGTAATGATTGCAGAGGTCAGCATCAGGGCAAATGTGACCTGATAACCGGGGTCATACGCATGGAATGTCAGGCGCGGTTCCGTCAAGAAAAAATTGTACAGCGCAACACTGGCAATGGAGCCCAGCACACCGCAGGTGTAGCCGCTGGTACACAATGCGGTGAACAGCACCCCCAGCATATAGAGCATAATAATATTATAACGCGCAAAGTCCAGCTGCAGGAAAAAGAAGCCGATGAGCGTGATGCAGCTCAGGATGCCTGCGGTGATCAGCAGATCACGGACAGAAGGCAGAAGCGGACGGGTGAACAGCTTCCGTCCTGAACCGTAGCCGTTCTCCGCAGAAGCATCCGGGATGATGTAAATATCCAGATTGGGTGCAGTCAGCGTCAATTTTTCAGTCAGTGACGGTCCACTCCAGAAATGGCGGCGATGTACGCTGGAGCGTCCCAGCACGATTTTTGTAATGCCGGAGATGCGGGCAAACTCTGCGATTTGCTGCGGAATGTCATCTCCGTAGATCGTAGAAATGTCGGCACCTGCCTGCTCTGCCATACGAATGTGCTGCTGCAAGCGCCGACGGTCTTCTTTTCCCATCTGATCCGAATCCGGAGTCCGGACATAGAGAGCTGTAAAGGTCCCGCCGAACGCCTTTGCCATCGTTGCCGCCGTCCGCACGATCTTTGCATTGGAGGGAGAGGACGACAGACACGCCAGAATATGTTCGGTGGGTGGGTCGTTCCGATTCATAAAGATCACCTGCCTTGCCCACAGTATAGCACAATTTGATGGTCACGACCACCAGCTACGTCTTTTTCCTTCCTGTCGAATGATCTCCTTCCGCATGTGATCCAGCGCATCTGCTGCCCGGAAACCACTCAACATGACTCCAAGAACCATCAATAACAAAGCGACATCCATATGATCCGTCCTATCTTTTTAGAGCCGGAAACACTTCTGGATCGATGCGTATTTTCCCAAAACCAGCATACTTTCATCCCGGCACAGCTGCGTATCCGGCGTGATGTTCATATCGAGCTTTCCGTCTTTTTTCAGCGCAAGAATGTTGATGTTATACTTTTTTCGGATATTGATCTCACCGATCGTGCGATCCATCCATTCCGGCGGAATGGTCACTTCCATGATGGCGTGGTCGTCCTGCAGCTCGATATAATCGAGAATGTGTTCGGAGCTGTATCGGATCGCTGCCCACTTTGCCAGCTGCTTTTCCGGGTAGACCACTTCATCCGCACCGTTGCGCAGCAGGAACTTGGCTTGTACATCCCGCTCTGCACGCGAGACCACAAGCTTTGCGCCCAGCTCCTTGAGCAGTGACGTTGTTTCCAGTGAGCTTTGAAAATTGCCGCCGATGGTTACGATACACACATCAAAATTGCCGACACCAAGGGAGCGCAGAAAGTATTCGCTGGTGCTGTCACCGATCTGTGCATTCGTCACATAGGAAAGCACGGCGTTCACACGGTCTTCATTGCTGTCGATGGCCATGACCTGATGACCCAGCTCATTCAGTTCCTGCGCAATATGGCGGCCAAAACGGCCAAGCCCGATCAAAAGAATCGATTTCATACCTGTCTCCTTTATCCGATTGCGATCTTCTCCTGCGGCAGACGAGAGTGAGCAGGGCTGCTGCCAAATGCCGCATAGATCAACGTCAATCCGCCAACACGTCCCAAAAACATCAGTGCGATCAGCACCCCCTGCGAAAGGATCCCCAGCTGCGGTGTGATGCCCAATGTCAGACCTACCGTTGCCACAGCCGAAGCGGTCTCATACAGACAGACCGACATCGGCAGCTGCTCAGCCGCAGCAATGACAAAGGCTCCGAGGAAGAACAGCGTCAAATACATCCCTGCGATCGTGGCAGCATTTTTGACCGCGGAGCCATCTATGCGCCGCCCGAAAAATTCGGCATCATCTCTGCGGCGGAAGGTCGCCCACATATTGGCCAGCAGAACGGCAAATGTTGTGGTTTTCATGCCGCCTGCCGTAGAGCTGGGCGAACCGCCCAACAGCATCAGAACCACCATCAATGCCTGTGAAGTGCTGTCCATCGCAGCAAGATCAGCGGTGTTAAAACCGGCAGTACGGGGTGTAACGGATTGGAACATCGACAATAAAATGCGCTGCCGGGCAGAGCCTGCCGTGAACTCGAAGCAATAAAAGTACAGCGTCGGCAGTACCAGAAGAAACGCCGTTGTGACAAGGATCACCTTGCTCTGCATCCGGTAACGGCGAAAATCAAGGCGGTATGTACAAATGTCCTCCCATGTCAGAAAGCCAAGGCCGCCAAAGACGATCAGGGCCGCAATCACTGTGGTAAGCAATGGGTCACCTGCATACCGTGTCAGCGAAACAAATTTTGCCCCCTCTGTTCCCAGCAGGTCAAAGCCGGCATTGCAGAACGCCGAAATGGAATGAAACAGTGCATACCAGATCCCGCGCAAACCATAATCGGCGCAAAATGTCGGAAGCAGCAGTGCAGCACCGGCCAGTTCAAACAGGGCGGTGATCCGCAGAATAAAGCCTGTCAGCCGCACGATGCCGCCCATCTGCGGGGCTGCCGTAGCTTCCTGCATCGTGCTGCGCTGCTTGAGGGAGATCTTTCGCCCGGAAAGCAGTGCAAAGGCAGCGCCCACCGTAATGACGCCCAATCCTCCGATCTGGATCAGAAGAAGGATCACGCTCTGCCCGAATGCCGACCAGTAGCTGCCGGTATCCTGAACCACCAGCCCGGTCACGCAAAGGGCGGAGGTGGAGGTAAACAGTGCCTCATGGAACGGTGTGACGCACCGCTGCTGTGCAGCGATCGGAAGCATCAGAAGCAACGCGCCCACCAGATCAACTGCCGCAAAACCTGCAATAATGACCTGAAAAGAAGAAAAACGATGCCGCCTATAACGAGGATATTGAATCATAAAAGCTCCTTTACCTATCCGTGTGCATAAAGATTAGCATGGAATAGATAAAAGAGCCGTAAAGAAAATTGTAGAAGTATAAAGATTCCATTAAAATTGGTCGGCTAACACTAAAAAATGCCGGACATCACCAGCTCAAAAAAGCGGTAATGTCCAGCATTCATTAGAAAACGAATAATCCGAACCCATCTCCTATCGGAAACAAGTTCGGATTATTTTTGTTTGGTCCGAGTGGCGAGAATCGAACTCACGGCCTCTTGAACCCCATTGTGCTTCTATCGAGAACACAATGTACGATCCGATACTGTCTGGACTCAGCATCGTTAAATTTCAAATGCATTATACCATTCTGTTTCATTGGATGTCAAGAAGTTTCATTCCTTTTGTGGTCAAATTGTGGTCAAACGACCCTGACAAATGACCTTTCTCCCCCGGTTAAGTTACATCGCGCAATTTCGATTTTCATCAATCGAAGTTGCGCTTTTTGTTTGCACGAATTATCTATAAGGAGGATTTGTCAACCATATCAATGAATCATCGTTGTTTTTTCATCCTTGACAGAATTGTATGACCCTTGACTGCTTTTACGGACAGGCCGGAGAACTCTTTTCGTTCTTCCGCATTCCCAAGGCTCTTTTTCAGGAGCAGCAGTTTCAAGATCTGTCAACCGATGCAAAGACCCTGTACGGCATCCTGCTTGACCGCATGAGCCTTTCTGTTAAAAATGAATGGTTTGACAAAAAAGGCCGAGCGTTCATCATCTTCACGATTGAGGATGTCAAGAGGACTTTGCGTTGCGCAGACAACAAAGCGACCAGACGGCTCCGGGAACTTGAAAAGTTTGGTCTGATTGAACGAAAACGCCGAGGGCAGGGAAAGCCAAGTTTGGTGTATGTGAAAAACTTTTCGGCAGAATCTTCAAAAGAGAGCGTCAAGAATCGTGATAATGACGATTCTTGTGGCTCTAAAATCGCTTGTCAAGACCCGGTAAAATCACGAGGTATTAAGAAGAAAGAAAATAAAACAGAGATGAATAATACGAATCCTATCCTTTCCGACGAATCGGAGAAGATGAAGAATCGTGAACTGCTCGAAGAATATTTTTCACATTCTTTAGAGATAGACCTTCTGCTCCGGCTTTACCCGGATGATGAAGATACCCTCTATCAAATCGTGAATTTGCTGGTGGATACCTGCGCTACCAACCGTAAGCTACTGCACATTGCCGGGGACGATAAGCCCGCCGAGGTGGTACGCAGCCGCTTTATGAAGCTGAACGCCGACCATATCCGCTTTGTGCTGAAGTGCCTTGCAGAGAACAGCAGCCCGATCCGAAACATGAAACAATATCTGCTCGCTTCTCTGTACAACGCACCCACCACGATGCAGCTTTCCTATCAGAACCAAACCAACCACGACTTAGCGAATCGGAGGTGATGAGAATTTCAAAGAAAGCAACCACAATAGCCATCGTCAACCAGAAAGGCGGCACCGGCAAGACCACTACCTGTGAAAATTTGGGCATCGGGCTAGCGATGGAGGGCAAAAAAGTCCTGTTGGTGGACGCCGACCCACAAGGCAGCCTGACCATAGTCGCTTCACTCCTATGGCTAGTCGTGTGCACTGCGTGCAGATTTATATTTGCCCGCCATGCGGACATTGCCATCAGTATGGGCTGGCAGCAGCCCGATGAACTGCCCACCACCCTTTCCACCCTGATGGCAAAAGCCATGAACGACCAGCCCATTCCGCCCGGTGACGGCATCCTGCACCATGCGGAGGGCGTTGACCTGATTCCTGCCAATATCGAACTGGCAGGGTTGGAAGTGTCCCTCGTCAACTGCATGAACCGGGAAAAAATGCTGAAACAGGTGTTGAACGGTGCAAAGCACGAATACGATTTCATTCTGTTGGACTGCACCCCTTCCCTTGGGATGCTGACCGTCAATGCATTGGCGGCGGCAGACACCACCTTGATTCCTGTGCAGGCGCAGTACCTGTCCGCAAAAGGCTTGGAACAGCTTTTGCAGACCGTGCAGAAGGTCCGACGGCAGATCAACCCGAAATTGAAAATCGAGGGCATCCTGCTGACTATGACCGACAGCCGCACCAACTATGGACAGCAGATCGACAACCTGATTCGGGGTGCTTACGGCAGCAAGATCAAGGTGTTCGACCAGACCATTCCCCGGTCTGTCCGTGCTGCGGAAATCAGTGCGGTGGGCAAAAGCATTTTCCAACACGACCCCAAAGGTAAGGTGGCAGAAGCCTACCAATCTCTGACGAAGGAGGTGCTGGCGAATGCCGAAAAGCAGCTTAAGCGTGTCGCTGAAAGGGGCAGATGACATTTTCTCCACGGAAGAATCTCGACAGGAACAACAACGGGAACAGGTTCAGCAGATTCCCATCGGAGAGCTGTTTCCTTTCAAGAATCATCCCTTTAAGGTTTTGGATGATGAGTCCATGCAGCGCACGGTGGAAAGCGTGGAACAGTACGGCGTACTGTCCCCACTGATTGCCCGTCCACGCCCGGAGGGTGGCTATGAGATCATCTCCGGGCACCGCCGTCAGCACGCTGCACAGCTTGCCGGGCTGGATGCCCTGCCTGTTATCGTCCGTCAGATGGATGATGATGCCGCCGTTTTGCTCATGGTGGATTCAAACCTCCAAAGAGAGAACATCCTGCCCAGTGAAAGGGCTTTCGCCTACAAAATGAAGCTGGAGGCTCTAAAAAATCAAGGTGCTAGGTCAGATTTAACTTGTGGCCAATTTGGCCACAAGTTAATTGGTGCAAAAGCGCGAGATATTGTCGCTGATGAATCAGGTGACAACGCTCGAAATGTCCAAAGGTTTATCCGTCTGACCAGCCTCATCCCTGAACTGCTGGACATGGTAGACGAAAAGAAAATTGCCTTCAATCCCGCTGTGGAATTGTCCTATCTGGACGAAAGCCAACAGCGGGATTTTTTAGAAGCGATGAACGACACCCAGAATGCACCGTCCCTTTCCCAAGCGCAGCGGCTTAAAAAGCTGGCGCAGGAAGGGCACTTCTCGTATGACGTTGCCTTTGCGGTCATGGGAGAAGAGAAAAAGGACGAACTGGACAAGGTTGTCATCAAAAACGACACCCTGCGGAAATATTTCCCGCGCAACTACACCCCGAAACAGATGGAGGACACCATCATCAAGCTGCTGGATCAGTGGCAGCGTAAACAGCAGCGGCAGAACGAACGCTGACTTATACCGTAACGAAAGACCCGATGGGGTCTTTTTCTTTTGCAAACAAAGGAGAAAAGCCTATGAAAAACAACGCTACCCGTACCATCCGCTCCGAGGAGATCACCATTGACGTGCGCATCTGCGCTGCACTGGCGGTAAACCGGGGCGGCGAGATCTACCTTGCAGCCATTGCCCTGGATATGGAGCTGACCGTCATCACGCTGGACGAGGCTCCGGGCATCCTGCCCTGTTTTGACGAGGACGATGCCTGCCTGAACCTTCCCAACACCTCGCTGCTGCTCTGCTACAACCCGGCACAGGTGCTGAAGATGGGCGGCAAGCACTACCGTGCGGATTTTGCTCCGCTTGGTGGTGCCGACCTCCGTCTTGTGCCTTGTCCCGTTGTAGCGCATACTGCGCCGCACCGTGATGGTCTGCTCCTTGAGGTCAATGTCCTGCCATGTGAGGGCGCAGACCTCGCCGATCCGAAGCCCTGTATAGTAGGCGATCTGAATGGGCAGGAGCGCCGGGTTATCCTTCTTTTTCAGATAGTTCGTCAGGGTCTTGAACTGATCATAGGAAATCGTCGGGACTGTCAGCCCGTCCTCGCTGTCCTCATTGAACAGCTCGTAGCATTCCTGCTTCTGCCTGATCTTGATATACTGCATGGGGTTAAAGGTAATGAGCCGCTTGGGGAAGACCGCAAACCGGAACGCTCCCTGCATCACCGCCGAGAACTGCCGCATATAGCCCTTGCTGATGGGCTTGACCTTCGTTCCGTCGGCATTGGTGCCTCCGAAGGACAGGAGATCGAAGAACATCTGCAAATGCTCCGAGGTCACGGTTTTGAGCTTCCGGCTGCCGATGGGGAATTGCTTGATGCGCCCCACAGCGCCCTGATAGGCCATCACCGTGCCGTTGGAGAGATTGCCGGGCTTGACTTCTTCCTCAATCCACATACGAAAAGCACCTGTTCACGGCAAGGGACGAGGTATTCAAGAATGAGCTTTTCTTGGATGAAGCCAAGCAGTTCTACACCGCTCTGATCAACCGCCACATTCACGACCCGGAGAGGCGGCTAAAGGTCTTTGACCCGAACAGCGTCTACCTCCCCACCAAGAAGATCGGGAAGAACAATCCGAAAGAGGCTGAGATCGAGGCGGATAATGCCGCACGGCAGGACTGGAACAGGACGGCGGATATGGCGCTGGTATCCGGGATCGAAGAATCCAAGATCATAGAGATCAGAAATGAACACGTCTACGACGAGGCCACCCGGTCCGTACAGAAGCACGGCTGGCTGCCGGGACTGTTCCAGGGTATCATCCAAAAGGCCAAGGAAATCCTACAGGTATTGATTCGGGAGACAGAGATCCCGCCCAAGCCTACGCTGTCAGTTGATATGGCGGAATACCGCACCATGCAGAAGCTGATGGTCAAGGTACAGGACGAAGCCAGGGCCATCAAGCAACTCATGCACGGGGAGCTTCCAAAGTTGGAAAAGCAGCTTGCCGAGACGACCGGGCTTTTCAGGGGCAAAGAGCGTAAGGCCTTACAGGAAAAGATTTCAGGTGTACAACAGGAAATTGACCGTCGGATGGACCTGTTGCCCGGTATCCTCAAAGAGGACGGTTACCCCGACGTACAGGCGTTCAAGAGGACGTATGACGACGCCACCGCCCTTGTGGAGCAGTACAACCGTGACCTGGCCGCATGGGAGCGGCAAGTCCACGGAGGGCAGCAGCCCCAGCAGAAACCGCCTGAAAAGGAGAGCATCCGAAAGAAGCTCCGGGATATGGAGGCGGAGGCCAAACGCCGGAATGACGCACGGCGGCAGCAAACACGACCCCGCAGCCACGATTATGACAGAGGACGCTAAGACAGAAAAATACACCGCAGGAAGCCCCTGCGGTGCATACATAGGAACGCCCTGCAAGTTTGAGGCTTGCAGGGCGTCAATATAAACTGAAGGTATGTTTTTATGCTGTCTCACCGACAAGAAGCTTTAGGTCTTCGTCCACCGTGCCGATACCGGCGATGCCGAAGTTCTCCACCAGCACCTTCGCCACATTGGGAGAGAGGAAGGCGGGGAGCGTCGGACCCAGATGGATATTCTTGACGCCCAGATACAACAGGGCGAGAAGCACAATGACTGCTTTCTGCTCGTACCATGCGATATTGAACGCAATCGGCAGGTCGTTGACATCGTCCAGCCCAAAGACCTCCTTCAATTTCAGGGCAATCAGCGCCAGAGAATAAGAGTCGTTGCACTGTCCGGCATCCAGCACGCGGGGAATGCCGCCGATATCTCCCAAAGCAAGCTTGTTGTACTTGTACTTGGCACAGCCTGCGGTTAGAATTACCACATCCCTCGGCAGTTTTTCAGCAAATTCCTTGTAATATTCTCTGGACTTCATTCTGCCGTCGCAGCCCGCCATAACTACAAACTTGCGGATCGCGCCGGACTTGATGGCCTCCACGACCTTATCCGCCAGAGCAAAGACCTGCTCGTGCGCAAAACCGCCGATGATGCTTCCGGTTTCGATTTCCTGCGGCGGTGCACAAGTCTTAGCCTGTTCGATGATGGCAGAGAAGTCCTTGACGGTTCCGTACTCGCCTTCGATGTGGCGGCATCCCGGATAACCTGCGGCACCGGTTGTCCACAGTCTGTCCTTGTAGGAATCGGCAGGAGGAACAATGCAGTTCGTGGTCATGAGAATCGGTCCGTTGAAGGTCTCGAACTCCTCCTTCTGCTTCCACCATGCGTTTCCATAGTTCCCTGCAAAGTGATCGTACTTTTTGAATGCCGGATAATAGTGCGCAGGAAGCATTTCGGAGTGAGTGTAGACGTCCACTCCCGTGCCCTTTGTCTGCTCCAGAAGCTGTTCCAGATCCTTCAGGTCATGACCGGAAATCAAAATGCCGGGGTTGTTCCGGACGCCGATATTGACCTCTGTGATTTCAGGATTTCCGTATGCGCCGGTATTGGCGGAATCGAGAAGCGCCATGCCGTCCACGCCGAACTTCCCGGTCTCCAGCGTCAGCGCCACCAGATCGTCAACTGTGAGGCTATCGTCCAAAGTCTTTGCCAGTGCGCGCTGAAGGAAAGCGTCGATTTTTTCGTTGTCCTGCATCAAGGCGTTGGCGTGCTTGGAGTATGCCGCAAGTCCCTTGAGACCGTAGGTAATCATCTCGCGCAAGGAACGGATGTCTTCATTCTCCGTCGAGAGAACGCCGACCGCGTCGGAATCCGCTTTTGCGTCGAACTCACTCTCGCTTCCGTTCCAAAGCGCCGCTTCCGGCAGGGAGTCCAGGTCAGTCAGCTTCGAGCGCAGGTCTTCCTTGACTTTGAGCGTTTCCTTGATTCTCGCAACGATTGCGTCGCGATCGAAGTTCGCGTTGGTAATCGTAGTAAACAGGTTGACGGTCACGAGATGGTTGACGTCCTTTCCGATCTCTTTTCCTTCCTCCCGGAGTTTAGTGGTCACGCAGGAAAGCCCCTTCGTCACATAGATCAGCAGATCGAGCATGGACGACAGTTCGGGTCTCTTTCCGCATACGCCGACCTTTGTGCAGCCGGTGCCCCTCGCCGTCTCCTGACACTGATAGCAGAACATTTCACATTTTTTCATTGGTTTTTGCTCCTTTCGTTTTTTGCCATTCACTTAGTCGGCCTTTACAAACATGTCTTTTCCCACACCACAGATTGGGCACACCCAATCATCGGGAATGTCTTCAAATGCTGTTCCCGGAGCTATTCCACCTTCCGGATCGCCGATCGCCGGATCGTAGATATATCCGCAGGGCTCACATAGGTACTTGTCCATTTCGTTTTCTCCTCATTTAATCAAGAATTCTTCCGTCGCGGGAAATCGTCACAATCTGCCACAGGATGAACTTGCCGCTTGCTTGAAGCGCATTTTTTGCCCCCATTTCGAGGCCTCCGCAGCAGGGCACCTCCATGCGCACGATGGTTACACCCTTGTTAGATCTTCGCCTTCTTCGTTTTTATGATTCTAGGGTCAACAGCAGTGCCATCTTAAACCGCTTGGCTGCCTTGACGCTGTGAATTCCTGCTTTGGCAAAACGGAAATTCTCACCGGCTTTGATGGGATGTTCTTTTCCTTCGTAGCCAATCACGCCCTCGCCATCCAACACGAAGATGAGCGCTTCGCCCGGAGCGGCGTGTTCGGACAATTCGGTGCCCGCATCAAAGGCCATGATAACAAACTTCATCTTGTCGTTATGCACGACATCCATGTTGACGATCTTGCCGTCCTGATAGGGGACAATTTCTGCCAGTCTGAAAACTTCACCCGCCTTGATTGCCTCGTTCATGATATCGCTCCTCCTGATCGAAACTTCTGTATAAACAGCACCTTCCGCTGTTCGTATTCCCATCGGTGTATCCGTTAGGGTTATAATGCTCTCGCTGGTATGGAGGTTCCGCCTAAAGCCGTCTGCCCCGTAGATCTCTATGACGCCTTCCGCCATAATAATCAGTTTGTGATACGGATAAATCTCTGCGCTGATATCCGTATTCCTGGCCAAGGAAAAGCAAATGATGTCGTTTGCTCCGTCATGCACGGCTTTGGAGATCGTGCAGCCGGGAATCGCCGGATTGTCCATTGCGATGGAGAATACTTCTCCGACCTTCTCCTTCATCATCATGTTCTTTTGATCGTAAAGCGGGCATCGTCCCGACTGTCAAGCACAAAAGGAGTACCATCCAACATGCCGCGCATCACGCAGTCTCGGAGCTCGTAGTAGATATTCGTCTCTCCGTTCCAGTACTGTGCGTGAATATCCTGCGTCATTTGCCAAGAGACTTCATCATCGGATTCAGTTACGACAGCATTCACTCTGTCACACGGCATACCGTTGACGAAGAAATCTTCAAAGATGCGGAAAACGTCCGTAGCTTTTTCTGCGTCCCTTCCGTTCCTCCGGCCATAGCGAAACGCGACTTTGCTGATTTCCTCCAATCTTTCGGGATGCGTGGTAAGGACAGTCTGAATCAAATCCGCATACCTCGTTTCCGCATCATGAATCTGATCTTGAAGCCAGCCGTGGATATTGCTTTCATCAATGACGTCTTCCAATGCGGGCAGGTCTCTGATGTAAGCAGTACGATCTGAAATCCAGCCGTTCCCGGCAGCCATGGAGGCAATCGCTTTGGTGAGTTCCTCCTGCTTGCCAATCTTGTTATACAGCCAGAAGTGGATTGGTCCTAAAAATGCGCTCATGATCCGCTTACTTTCCGCTATCGGCGATTTTATCGTTGATGGCCTTTATGACGCTTTCAGGATCAACCCCATGAACGGCGCAGGCATCCTCAAGACTCTCCGCCTGGGAAGCTGGACAGCCGAGGCAGTGCATACCGATTCCGAGCAGCACCTCCGCCGTTTCCGGGTACTGGTTTACGATTTCACCGATCAAGGTTTTCCTGTTTACAACTGTGGTTCCCATAAGTTTTTCCTCCCTGTTCTTGATTTTCTGCTCTGATTATACTATAATCGAAACAACGCGTATGTTGTTGCAACAACGGAAGGATGATTTTCATGAATACTTTTTTTCTTTCCAACACGCCGCTGTTTCATGGAATCAGCGAGAGCGAAATCTCGGAGCTGCTTAGCTGCCTGGGTGCGAAAGAGCGCAAATACAAAAAGGATGAGATTATTATCCGGGCGGGGTCCTCTGTCAGCGAAATCGGGCTTGTGGAATCCGGCAGTGTGAATATCGTCGTCAATTTTTACTGGGGAAACAGCCATATTTTCGGTCATGTGGGAAAAGGACAGGTTTTTGCAGAAAACTATGCGGCAATTCCCGGCAAGGAGCTGCTTTGCGACGTTGTTGCCTGCGAGGAGACCGAAGTACTCTTTCTGAGTATGCGGAATATGCTGACTACCTGCCCGAGAGGATGCGCATTCCATACCCGCATCATTCAGAATATGCTTCGGATTTCCGCACAGAAGAACCTGAATCTCTCTTCGCGCATGATACATACCGCGTCAAAATCTCTCCGGGAACGCCTGCTTTCTTATCTTTCGGAGCAGGCGCTGGAACACAGAAGCTCGCGCTTTACCATTCCCTTCGACCGCCAGCAGCTTGCCGACTATCTTGCCGTAGACCGCAGCGCCATGTCCAATGAACTGTCCAAGATGCAGAAGGACGGATTGATTACTTACCACAAGAACGAGTTCACGCTAAATGGATCAACATGATTATTAAGCAAAAAGTCTTCTCGCCGACTTAGACGGGAAGACTTTTGTTTTACCCGGCACTACTTGTTTTCGCCAAGAAAAAATGTTTTTGCAAACTCCATGTCTTGCACAAGCTCCACCGTACCGAGATACGCTCCTGAATTGTCACGCACCGCCATGTATTTCACCAGCATCGTGCGGCCACCCTTTTCCATCCAGACAGGCACCTCGTCACGGCGATTGTTCCTGAAATCGTCGATGATCTGGCGCACCATCGGCTCGATCTTTGGCGGATGGCAGGAGAACACTTCCCGGTCAATGGCCATGCCGGGGCGCTTGAAGACCTTCGGTCCTTCATTGAAGAAGCGGTTAATGTTATCCGCATCCACAAAGGTAATTTCCATCGGGATCGTATTCAAAAGCGCGGTCAGCTGTTCCACGGTCATGTGACCGCCGGGCATTACGATCTCGCCCACCGCATCGAAGACTGTGGAAACCTTCCTGCCCTCCGCAGTCTCCCAGCGTTCCTGTTCCACGCCGAAGCACAGGTCGTAATCCTTCTCGTCGTGGTAGATGCCGTACCATTCCTCCTCTGTGAAGTTCACTGCGCAGATTGGGAACAGGATGTTCTGCTCCTTGTAGATCATTTCCTCGGCCCGGGTCAGCACGGCGTCCAGCCTGGCGCTCCATTCTGCGCCGTGATCGTTTTCCTTTGCAAGCGCACTAAGTTCATCGCGAATCTCGTCGTCCACCGTCCACATCACATCGGAGGGACCGGAGACGCCGTATTTCACCTTCAGCAGGGGATAGAGCATATCGCCCTTTTTGGCATAATGGATCGAAAGATCACGAATCGCCGGGATAAGCGATTCATCCTTGCCCTCCTTAAATCTGGCAAGCAAATCGGTAAGCGCGTCGTTTTCTTTTGTCAGCGTGTACAGAGGATGCCCGGCTATTGCCTCCAGTTCGGCGGCGCGGGCGTTCTTATCCGTGTAGTCCTTTTTGGGGAAGGAGTCTCTCTTCGCCAGCTCCTCATGCGCCTTTTTTCGCAGGAGGGAGGCTTCGACTTCCTTTTCTGCATTGGCTATTTTCTCCTCGGTTGTCGCGCCATGGAACAGGGCGGAGTGGACGTCGCAGAGCCTCTGCACTTCAGAAAGCGGTGTTCCCTCTTTCATGAGCTCCTGTTCCGCCTGCATGATCTCCGATGCCTCGACGTCGCTAAACTCACGGACGAAGTCCGCCCGTACAGTCTCCAGTTTTTCGCCTTCGCCCAGCCTTTTCAGATAGGTCTTGAGCTGTTCGGTGCGGCTTGCGGGAGGATTGTTCACATTTGTTTTCTCCGCACCAGCCTGCGGCGCAGAAGACATGTCCGGCATCTCACCGACAAGCTCGAAGCCTTTGCCCATCAAGGTTGTCACGACATCCATCATAGAGATATTCTTCATCTTCGCGCCTTTGGAAATCGTCATGATCTTGCCGACGGAGTGCAGCATGGGCTTTTTAATGATCTCGGTAAAACCGAGCCCTGCCATGATCTCGATCAGCTCAGGGTATTCCTGTGTCAATTCATAGACAGTTTTATTCAAATCAAGCTTCTTTGCCATAGTGATAGACCTCCTTTGTATTTTTCTGTATTTATTATAAACATACTTAGAAGGATTGTATGTTGTTCAAACAACAAAGCAACACATTTTTTCTGGCCACACTCCAAAGCAAAGCTGATTGCAAATTTGGGCGGAGAATATACTCCTACCTATATCTACTTCTGAATAAGCCGTACAATTATTTGTCAAAAGAGATAAGAGTGGCGGGGATTGCTCCCCGCCGCCCGATACCTTTACCTTATATGTAGATCAGATCATGATTAACGATCTCTGTTGCCCTGTCACGGATGTTATTCATCCGCTGCACCCATTGCATCTGATTCTGCGCTTTGAGCTGTTCGGTGACCCCCTCACGTTCGGCCATTTGCTCTGTCAGCAGGAGCATTTGTTCCGCTGCCTGTTCGTTGATGTCGGCAAGGTATGTCACAGGCTCCCGATTGCCACACCTTGTTATATCCTGTTATGGGTTTTTCTTGCCCTTGCTTTTGCCCTTATGAGCTGCGCGGGCTTTGTAGAAACGGTGTAACATTTAATAAAGGGATTCGGTGAGCAGATTGCGAAAAATCCTTTGTTTGGGGCGGTTTCAGAGGACTTCATTAACGCCCTATAATCAGCGGCGAATGCCTATGATTTTGAGGAATTCAAATCCGAATTTGTTGAAAGGAGTAACAACTATGAAAATGTCAAAAGAAAAAATTGATATAAGCATGTTTGCTCCATGCGGAATGAATTGTAAGGTTTGTTATAAGCACTGTTACAATAAAAAACCTTGTTCTGGGTGCTTGAATAGTGATAAAGGGAAACCAGAACATTGTCGTAAATGCAAAATAAAGGATTGCATCAAAGGAAAATCGTTATCCTATTGTTTTGAATGTGCTGAATATCCATGTAAGTTGATTAAAAATCTTGAAAAAAGCTATAACAAACGGTATCAAGCAAGTCTTATAGAAAATAGCCGTTTTGTTCAAGGACATGGTTTGGAACATTTCATGGAACAGCAGAAAATAAAATATACTTGTCCTAAATGCGGTGGCATTATTTCTATTCACGATAAAGAATGTAGCGAGTGTCAAGAAAAAATGAAATAACAAAATTCCAGTTTGTCAGTCACACATCGGGTCAACTTGCCCCGAACTTTTACAACTAAATACCCGCCGCCCACACAGCGGCACACCGAGCAGGAAATCTGAAAAAGGTCTCCTGCTTTTTTTCTGCCCAAAATGAGGTGGTAAAACGCCACCCCATCCACCAATTACCGAAAGGAGGGACACGAAATGCCCTGTCCACACAACGAAATCACGATTGTGCAGCGCAGCCAGCGGCAGTCTGCGGTTGCCGCCGCTGCTTACCAGAGTGGCGAAAAGCTGTTCTGTGAATACGACCAGCAAGTGAAGCACTACCCGGAAAAGCGTGGTATCGTCCACAATGAAATCC
>ERZ832973.267-NODE-267-length-70770-cov-10.018355_pt1 | contig 70770 bp, 63 predicted proteins | sample MGYA00519950_ERZ832973 | MGnify/ENA primary metagenome ERZ832973 (study PRJEB31850, sample SAMEA3708734) | human gut metagenome | biome: human gut; feature: human-associated habitat; material: faeces | place: China | collected 2014 ... | reverse complement strand
TCGGACAGGTTGATACCGAGCAGGAGCCGACGCAAGTTGTCAACCATGACCGCCGCAACATGGTAGATGTAAAAAGTATCGCTATCTAACCCCAGCAAATTTCCGGCCCATGTAGATGGAAAAGATGCGGGAAAAATGGAGTATGATTATTCATGTTGTGCCCGGAAATGTGAAATTACGATGAGTGAGACAAAGTTGTTCCCATCTGGAATCTGTAAAGGCTATTTTGGAACCAGGCGGTTTGACAGAGTCCCTGATCAAAATGGAATAAAGCGAGTCCATATGCTGACAGCAGCAGCGCTTCTCGAACTGGACTTTGAACAGCCGAGTCTTGATTACCACAGTCTGATGAAACTTACGAAGATATTGACGAAGGATCATTATGCGGATGTGGAAAGTATGTTTCGAAGAATGTGTTTTAATGTTTTTGCGCATAACAGAGATGACCACTCAAAAAATTTCACCTATTTGTATGATGAAGAAAAAGATCAGTGGAGACTGAGCCCTGCATACGATCTTACTTATAGTAATACGTACTATGGGGAACACACAACGACCGTTGACGGAAATGGAAAAGATCCGGGAAGAAAAGAATTATTAGCTGTTGGCATTACGGCTGGAATGAAGAAGAACCGGTGTATGGAAATTATTGATGAGATCGAGAGGTGCGTGGGAGAGATGCTTGGCGACTACCTATAGAATGCGTTCTACTATGAGCCTGAAAAGTTACAATGCTTCAATGAAATACACAATTAATTCACAAAAAAATTAGCACTCACCTCTTGACAGTGCTAATAATGTGTGTTATATTACATGCAGAACAAAGGGAGAGAGAAAAAATCAAAGGATCTCAAGGAGTTCCCAAGATTGGAAAATCTTCTGAAGTTCATTCAGATAGATGACAAACAAGAAAACAGGAATTCTGATTGGAGGAATGATTTATGTATATGCCGAGTATTTTTGGAGAAAGTTTATTTGATAATATGTTCCCGTTTGATGAAAAGTTCTTTACAGAAAAGAAGGATCCGTTGTATGGTAAGAATGCATCGAGAATGATGAAGACAGATGTCAGAGAGACAGAAAAGACGTATGAGCTTGATATCGATCTTCCGGGATTTAAGAAAGATGAGATCCAGATTGAACTGAAGGATGGTTATCTGACCGTCAGTGCCGAGAAAGGTCTTGATAAGGACGAGGAAGATAAGAAAGGCAAATACATCCGCAAGGAACGTTATGCAGGTGCTCTGAGCAGAACCTTCTATCTTGGCGAGGAGATTCGGGAAGAGGAGATTAAGGCGAAATTCGAAAACGGTATCCTGAGTGTATCGATTCCGAAAGAGGAAGAGAAGAAGGTTGAAGGTCCGAAGCACATTTCCATCGAAGGGTGATCTGACAGCCCCGAGCGGTAACGATACAGAAACGCATGCGAAGCTGCCACGTATCTAAAAAATTAAGCCGCCCGGCGGATGAAAATTTCGCTGGGCGGTATTACTGACAACAAACACAACAAGTACTTCAGAATTGAAGGGAGGCTTGCGATCATGAATATCAGCAAATTTACACAGAAATCAGTGGAAGCAGTCCAGAACTGCGAGAAGCTGGCTTATGAATATGGAAATCAGCAGATCGACCAGGAACATCTCCTGGTGAGTCTGTTAAAGTTAGATGACAGCCTGATCTTAAAGCTGATCACAAAAATGGGAATCTCCGGTGAGCAGTTTGCGGATGAGGCGGAAGCAGCACTTAAGAAGCTGCCGAAGGTATCCGGAGGCGGACAGGTCTATCTCACTCAGGACCTCAATAAAGTCCTGATCGACGCCGAGGACGAGGCAAAGGCGATGGGAGACGAATATGTTTCCGTTGAGCATCTGTTCTTATGCCTGTTAAAACAGCCGAACAAGGCTATGAAGGAACTGTTCCGTACTTATGGGATCGACCGGAATAAATTCTTACAGGCTCTGTCCACGGTCCGCGGCAACCAGAGAGTTACCAGTGATAATCCGGAGGCAACCTACGATACCTTAAATAAATATGGTTCTGACCTTGTAGAGAAGGCAAGAGACCAGAAGATGGACCCGGTGATCGGCCGTGACGCCGAGATCCGGAACGTGATCCGGATCCTTTCCAGAAAAACGAAAAACAACCCGGTCCTCATCGGTGAACCCGGTGTTGGTAAGACCGCCGTTGTGGAAGGTCTTGCACAGCGTATCGTCCGCGGCGATGTGCCGGAGGGCTTAAAAGATAAGAAATTATTCTCACTGGATATGGGTGCCCTTGTTGCGGGTGCGAAATATCGCGGTGAGTTTGAGGAACGTTTAAAAGCCGTTCTCGATGAGGTGAGAAAGAGCGAGGGACAGATCATTTTGTTCATCGATGAGCTTCACACCATCGTCGGAGCCGGAAAGACGGAAGGCTCCATGGATGCCGGCAATATGTTAAAGCCGATGCTTGCCCGTGGTGAGTTACACTGTATCGGTGCGACAACTCTGGATGAGTACCGGAAATATATTGAGAAGGACCCGGCTCTGGAACGTCGTTTCCAGCCGGTTATGGTTGATGAGCCGACGGTCGAGGATACGATCTCGATCCTTCGTGGACTGAAGGACCGTTATGAGGTTTATCACGGCGTAAAGATCACCGATTCCGCGCTTGTAGCGGCGGCAACCCTTTCCAACCGTTATATCAGTGATCGTTTCCTTCCGGATAAGGCTATCGACCTCGTGGATGAAGCCTGCGCAATGATCAAGACGGAGCTCGATTCCATGCCGACGGAGCTGGATGAACTCTCCAGAAAGATCATGCAGCTTGAGATCGAGGAGGCGGCTCTTAAGAAAGAGACAGACCATTTAAGTCAGGAACGTCTTGCGGATCTTCAGAAGGAGCTGGCGGAGCTCCATGACCAGTTCGCGACTCAGAAGGCCCAGTGGCAGAACGAGAAGGCGACGGTTGATAAGCTTTCCTCCATCCGTGAGGAGATCGAGGCAGTCCATCGTCAGATCCAAGATGCACAGCAGAAATATGATCTGAATAAGGCAGCAGAGCTCCAGTACGGTAAGCTTCCGCAGCTTGAAAAAGAGTTGAAGGAAGAGGAGGAGAAGGTAAAGAACGCAGATCTGAGCCTTGTTCATGAGAGCGTTACCGAAGATGAGATCGCAAGGATCATCTCCCGCTGGACGGGCATCCCGGTTGCAAAACTCACGGAAAGTGAAAGAAACAAGACCCTTCATCTGGACGATGAGCTCCACAAACGTGTTGTCGGTCAGGATGAGGCAGTCGAGAAGGTTACAGACGCGATCATCCGTTCCAAGGCCGGGATCAAGGATCCGACAAAGCCGATCGGTTCCTTCCTGTTCCTCGGACCTACAGGTGTCGGCAAGACAGAGCTTGCAAAGACACTTGCGGCAAGTCTGTTTGATGATGAGAACAACATGGTCCGGATCGATATGAGTGAATACATGGAGAAATACTCCGTATCCCGTCTGATCGGAGCGCCGCCAGGATATGTCGGATACGATGAGGGCGGTCAGCTCACAGAGGCAGTCCGCAGAAAACCGTATTGTGTCGTTTTGTTCGATGAGATCGAGAAGGCACATCCGGATGTATTCAATGTTCTGCTTCAGGTCCTCGATGATGGACGTATCACAGATTCCATGGGAAAGACCGTTGATTTCAAGAATACGATCATTATCCTGACCTCCAATATCGGTTCCCAGTATCTGCTTGACGGTATCGATGAGAACGGTGATATCAAGCCGGAGGCAAAGGCTGAGGTCATGAACGATCTGCGTGCCCACTTCCGTCCGGAGTTCCTGAACCGTCTTGATGAGACGATCCTCTTCAAGCCGCTTACAAAGAACAACATCGGAAGCATCATTGATCTGCTTGTTGCCGATATCAACAAGCGTCTGGCGGATAAAGAGCTTGTGGTTGCACTTTCCGATTCTGCAAAGCAGTTTATCGTGGACAACGGTTATGATCCGGTATACGGCGCAAGACCGCTCAAGAGATATCTGCAGAAGAATGTGGAGACTTTGGCAGCCCGCCTGATCCTGTCGGATGGTGTCCATACCGGAGATACGATCAAGATCGACGTGGTCGACGGAAAGCTCAAGGCGTCTGCGGAGAGAGGAACAAAAGAATAATTAGAAAACCGGATTCCGGACGGGTGCCTCGAAAGGCAGTCCGGAACCCGGATAAAAGAAAAACGTAACTATTCAGTACCTTCATAGTTGCACGCAAAAATCCATTCCAGATCAGCTTCGCTGATGGGATTTTTGCCCTCCAGCCTATGTTTTCTTACGGTCAGCGCAGCAAGTGCGCAGACCTACTGAACAGTTACAGAAAAACTTCATCCTTGGAGTTGTTCAGACTGGTATTACAGCCTGAAAAACTTCCGAAGATGAAGTTTTTTTGTGCGACAGAAGTGACTTTTAGTGTGTCTCTCCCCCAACCACTTTGATATCCTGCTCATATTCAACAGCCGCCTTCACAGCCGCTTCCAATGCTGCCGTAATATCCGCAATGGCCATAGACGGGGTCGCCGGTTTATTGACAACCTGGGAAACGGCATACGGAACGTGGATAAAGCCACCGCGTACATTTGGAAATTCCTTTTGGATATAGTATAAAATTCCATACATGACATGGTTGCAGATATAGGTTCCTGCGGTGTTGGAGAGGGTAGAAGGATAACCGGCGTTCCTGATCTCCTGAACCATCGCCTTCACCGGAAGATTGGAGAAATAGGCAGCATCTCCGTCTGCAAAAATCGGCTCATCGATGGGCTGGTTTCCTTCGTTATCCGGGATTCTTGCATCTGTTACATTGATCGCAACACGCTCCGGAGTCACGCCGAACCGTCCGCCGGCCTGGCCGATGCTGATAACGATATCCGGGTGGAGCTCCTGCATTTTTTCATGGACTTTCGCAATGGATTTAGCGACTACGGTCGGGATCTGCAGCTTTGTGATCGTTGCCCCGGCGATCTCGTCTTTCATGGCTTTTACGGCTTCCCATGCCGGATTGATCGGTTCTCCGCCGAAGGGGTCGAACCCGGTGATCAGTACGTTCATGTAAATTCCTCACTTTCTTTAAAGCCGCCTCTGCAACGCGGGGGATTTTCAGTCCGGAAAATCCACGCCGTGATATTAACGGCATATTTTCTCAGGAGACTTATTTGACAAACAGAGTCTCCGACGTTATGATAGATAAGGATATTATACAGGAAAATAAAAGAATTCGCAAACGCAATTCCTGTACACGGACAGGAATTTCCTAATGTGCAATCACGCGAAGATATAGATTGCCGCACACGACTGCGTGAGACGCGAGAATGTGCCAGGCACATTTTTTGTTGAAAATCCTGTGCGATGCAGAAATGCAAAAACAGATAGAAAAGAGGAAAAATTATGTTTCGCAGAATCGGAAAAAATGATCCATGCTGGTGTGGAAGCGGGAAGCCATATTGTGAGTGCCATATGGCATTTGACCAGAAGATCAGTCGTGCCCGCTTCGCAGGCCACGAGGTTCCGTCCCACAAGATCATCAAGACACCGGCACAGATCGAGGGGATTCGTGAGAGCGGAAAACTGAATGTGGCAGTCCTTGACTATGTGGCGGAGCACATCAGAGCGGGAATTACCACGGAGGAGATCGACCAGTGGGTATACGACTTTACGACAAAGCACGGCGGGATTCCGGCGCCGTTAAATTATGAGGGATTCCCGAAGAGCGTGTGCACCTCCATCAATGATCAGGTATGCCACGGAATTCCGTCCAAGGATGTTGTCTTAAAAGACGGTGATATCATTAACGTGGATGTCTCCACGATCCTTCACGGATATTTCTCTGATTCGTCCAGAATGTTCCTGATCGGCAATGTGGACCCGGAGAAGGAAAAACTTGTCCGCGTCACGAACGAAGCTGTGGAAAAGGGTCTCGAGCAGGTAAAACCGTGGGGATTCTTAGGAGATATGGGTCAGGCTGTCCATGACTATGCGAAGCAGAACGGTTACACTGTTGTCGAGGAAGTCGGCGGTCATGGTGTCGGTCTTGAGTTCCATGAGGATCCGTTTGTAAGCTATGTGACAAGACGGGGCGAGGAGATGCTTATGGCACCGGGGATGATCTTTACCATCGAGCCGATGATCAATATGGGCCGTCCGGATATCTTTGTGGATGACAGCAACGGCTGGACGATCTATACCGATGACAGGCTTCCGTCTGCCCAGAGGGAGATCATGGTACTCGTGACAGAGACCGGACATGAGGTCCTTGCGTGGTAGAAAAAACAGGGAGAAAAACCGTTACTGTTTGCGCAAGGCGTAAACAGTGACGAAAAACCTGATGAAAAACAGGAAAATTCCTTGAATAGTATCTGAAAATTCGGTATAATATAGTCAAATAACAGTAAACGTGAGATTTGAATAAGGAGGATCGTGTATGGAGTTAAAGTATGACAAAATTCAGACGACCGGTACAGATACCCCGTTAAAAATCGTAAAGGGACATTTTGCAACGAATCATGCCCACACGAATTACTATTTTGACCTGACGACGGTAAAGAGCCGTCTGAGTGAGGCGGGAGGAATTGCCCAGGCACTCGTACATATGTATCTGTACGATATGATCGTCGATACGATCGTATGCATGGAAGGGACCGAAGTGATCGGAACACTTCTTGCGCAGGAGCTGACAAAAGGCGGTTTCATGTCGAAGAACGCCCACAAGACGATCTACGTTATCAAACCGGAGTTCAACAGCAACAGCCAGATCGTGTTTAAGGACAATTACCGCGCAATGATCAACGGAAAGAATGTGCTGATCCTCACTGCGACTGTGACAACAGGCTTGACGATCAACAAGGCGATCGAGGGTGTCCAGTACTATGGAGGAATTATTCAGGGGATCTCCGCAGTATTCAGCGCGCTTGAGAATGTCAATGGGATTCCGATCAAGTCGGTATTCGGATTAAAAGATGTTCCGGATTACCAGTACAGCGATTACAGGAACTGTCCGTTATGTAAGGAAGGAAAGAAACTGGATGCGCTGATCAATCCGTACGGATACTCAAAACTGTAAAAAATAATTTGAAATAGGAGTAGCTCTGCAGGCCGGGGAAATCCCGGTGCCTGCAAAGCTTTTTCTTTTAACAGGAAACTCTGCGGAATTCCCTGTTAAACAAAAAGGCATTTACGAGCGGGCAATGTTTTATAACTCTGGTTCATACAAGCTATAAAAAGAAACTACTTGCAATTTCTGACAAAGTGCTTATAATAAAACATAGCAACATTGCTGAAGGGCAACTGGAAAGGAGACGCAAAGATATGACGAATCTTATTCTACTCGCAGTCGTGATTCGAATTATCGTCAGCATTATCGTCGTGAACGGGAATGCTTATTTGCGTTATACTGAATCCGGGATTGCCTGATAGAAACTTGAAAGAACAAGTTACGAAGAAAAGCAAAGCCTTACAGTGTAACGCTGTAAGGCTTTTTTATACCTGAATTTTGATACGGACATTTGTCCGTACCGGAGAAAGAAAAGGTGGGAATGTCTGACAGAAACGGACATTCCGAAAGAAATAAGATGAGGGGAAAAACAGCTATGAAAATGAACGGAGCGCGGATCCTGGTGGAAGAGCTGATCCATCAGGGCGTGAGAGTGGTCTTCGGATATCCGGGGGGCGCAGTGCTTGATATCTATAACGAACTCTATCTTGCGTCTGACCGTATCGGACATGTCTTAGCAGCCCATGAGCAAGGAGCTGCCCATGCCGCTGACGGATATGCGAGAGCAAGCGGAAAGACCGGCGTGGTACTTGCGACAAGCGGTCCCGGTGCTACCAACCTTGTGACAGGGATCGCGAATGCCTACCTTGATTCCGTACCGATGGTCGCGATCACAGGAAACGTCGCGGTAAACAGTCTCGGAAAGGATTCTTTCCAGGAGGTGGATATCGTCGGGATCACACAGCCGGTAGTAAAACACAACTTCATGGTCCGGGACATCAAGGATCTTCAGAAGACGATTATTGAAGCCTTCGAGATCGCGAATTCCGGACGTAAGGGACCGGTTCTCATTGATATTCCGAAGAATGTCCAGTCTGCGGAATACGAGTATGTGGAGGACTTAAAAGTCCCGAGTGTTGTAAAGAAGCCGAGAAAGTCCGAGTGCGGAGACATTGGTGAAGTTGTTGAGATGATCAAAAAGGCGAAAAAGCCGTTTATCTACGCAGGCGGCGGTGTCGTGGCAGCAGGAGCCCAGGAAGAAGTCCTGGAGCTCTCAAAACGGGTCGACGCGGCGATCGGTCTTTCGATGATGGGAATCACCTCCGTTCCGGCCTCCTATCCGCTGAATCTTGGAATGTGCGGCATGCACGGAAAATATCCGTCCATCAAGGCCCAGTCCGAATGTGATCTGCTTCTGGCAGTTGGTGTTAGATTCTCCGACCGCGCGACAGGTGACTTAAACGAGTACACAAAGAAATGTATGACGGTCCATATCGATATCGACCGCGCGGAGATCGGAAAGAATGTCAGTCCTGATGTGAGCCTCTGGGGCGATGTGAAGGAGATCCTTACGAAGATTCTGGAAGAGCTCCCGGAAGAACGGCATCCGGAGTGGGTGAGTGAGCTTGAGGGCTATAAAAACGAGATGATCCTCCCGGCACCGAAACCTTACGGACCGGAAGCCATTATTGAGGAAGTTCACAGACATTGTACCGAGGACACAGTGGTCGCTACCGACGTCGGACAGCACCAGATGTGGACCATGCAGTTCTACCCGTTTGAAAAGCCGCACACGCTTCTCACTTCCGGCGGTCTCGGAACCATGGGATACGGTCTCGGTGCAGCCATCGGCGGATGCATCGCAGCGAGAGGCAGAAGAACCGTTCTCTTCACCGGAGACGGAAGCTTCGGAATGAACTTAAACGAGATGGCAACGGCGGTAAGCCAGGAGCTTCCGATCACCATCGTCCTCTTTGACAACGATGTTCTCGGAATGGTAAGACAGTGGCAGACAATTTTCTACGACTGTCACTATTCCCAGACGATCCTGGACAGAAAGACGGACTTCCCGGCTCTGGCGAAAGCCTTCGGTGCTGACGGATACGCGGTCTACACGATGGAGGATCTAAAGAAAGCCCTTGATGTAGCTGACAAATCCCAGGGACCGGTTCTGATCGACTGTCACATTGATATGGATGAGAAAGTCCTGCCGATGATCCCGCCGGGACGATCCATCAAAGACATGATTGTGGAAGGATAAGGTGACCATGGAAAACAAAGTTGAAAAGTTTGCGGTCGCCATGATCGTAAACAACCGCTTCGGCGTTTTGAACCGGATTGCCGGTCTCTATGCAAAACGCTGTTATAATATCGATAATATCTCCGCAGGTACGCTGGATGATCCGAACTATACGCGGATCACGATCGTCTCCACAGGAGATGAATATATGAAGGACCAGGTGGTCCGTCAGCTGGAAAAACTGATCGATGTCCGTGCCGTGACACTTCTCGAGCCGGAAAACACCGTCTTTGCCCAGCACATGTACATTAAAATGCATCTGACAGGAACCCACAGAGGTTCCAGCAAACACCAGGTGCTGGATCTGATCAACGAATACGGCGGAAAAGTCGTAGACTTCGGTGAGGAACATCTGACTGCCGAGATTACCGGAGACAGCAAAAAAGTTGAATCTTTTATTGAAAAAGTCAGAGATTTTGGTATATTAGAACTTAGCCGGTCGGGAGAGATCGCGATCGGTTTAGGGATAGACAACACATTATGTGTCGATCACAATGAAGAATAAGGAGAAAAAAACAATGGCAACCATGTATTATGAGAGAGATTGTAACTTATCACTTCTTGATGGAAAGAAAGTAGCCGTTATCGGTTACGGTTCCCAGGGTCATGCACACGCACTGAACTTAAGAGATTCCGGTGTTGATGTTGTAGTAGGCCTTTACGAAGGTTCCAAATCTGCTGCAAAGGCAAAAGAGGATGGCTTCACAGTTATGCTCACAGCAGACGCTGTTAAGGCAGCAGACATCATCATGATCCTTGTAAACGATGAGAAGCAGGCAGCTCTCTACAAGAAAGACATCAAAGACAACCTGACAGCAGGCAAGACACTTGCATTCGCTCACGGCTTCAACATCCACTTCAAACAGATCGTTCCGCCGGCAGATGTAAACGTTATCATGATCGCTCCGAAGGGACCGGGACACACCGTTCGTTCCCAGTATGTTGGCGGCAAGGGCGTTCCGTGCCTCGTAGCTGTTGAGCAGGACCCGAGCGGAAACTCCATGGAAGTTGCTAAAGCATACGCTGCAGGCATCGGCGGAGCAAGAGGCGGTATCCTTGAGACAACATTCAAGGAAGAGACAGAGACAGACCTCTTCGGTGAGCAGGCAGTTCTCTGCGGCGGCGTTTGCGCATTAATGGAAGCTGGTTTCAACACACTTGTAGAAGCTGGTTACAAGCCGGAGAACGCATACTTCGAGTGCATCCACGAGATGAAACTGATCGTAGACCTGATCTTCAACGCTGGTTTCGAGGGAATGAGATACTCCATCTCCGATACTGCTGAGTATGGTGACTATGTAAGCGGTAAGAGAATCATCGGCGACGAAGCTAAGAAGGCTATGAAGCAGGTATTAACAGAGATCCAGGATGGTACATTCGCTAAGAACTGGATCCTTGAGAACCAGGTTGGCAGAACAACCTTCAACGCAGCAAGAGCAGCACACGCTGATACACTTGCAGCTAAGACAGGCCGCGAGTTAAGAGCAAAGATGGGCTGGAAGCAGACACAGGATCTTGACGAGGCTAAATAGTCGCGTAGGAAAATGAGCAGTGCAAAGGCGGCGGGGAAAGATTCACGTTGTGCTTGCACATAAGTGAATCTTTGCCGACGGCTTTATAGGGCGAATGCCCGCGCACGAACGGACGCAAGTCCGTGAGTGTGCCACTGCGGACTAGCGGAAAACGCAAGTCCGCGAGTGTGCCACTGCGGGGCAGCGAAACCCTAAAAAATTCTTCAGGGCCAGGCATCACCGCCTGGCTCTGGATTTCATAAGGAGAAAAACAATGAATTCAGATAAAGTAAAAGCAGGCGTAGAACATGCGCCGCACCGTTCCCTGTTAAAGGCAGACGGATACAACGATGAGCAGATGCGCCGCCCGTTCGTCGGCGTCGTAAACTCTTTCAACGAGATCGCTCCGGGTCATATGCACTTACAGAACATCGCACGTGCCGTAAAGGACGGTGTTCTCGCTGCAGGCGGAACCCCGATGGAGTTCGATACGATCGGTGTCTGTGATGGTATCGCCATGGGACATGACGGAATGCATTTCTCTTTAAGCTCCCGTGAGCTGATCGCTGATACCATCGAATGTATGGTAAAGGCACACTGCTTTGATGCTCTCGTATTTATCCCGAACTGTGATAAGATCGTTCCGGGTATGTTAATGGCAGCAATGCGTCTGAACCTTCCGTGTATCTTCGTGTCCGGCGGTCCGATGCTCTCCATCAACCAGAGAGACTTAAATACTGTATTTGAGGCTGTCGGCGCAAGAAAAGCAAACCTGATCAACGATGAGGAACTCGCTGAGATCGAGGGAAGCTCCTGCCCGGGCTGCGGTTCCTGTTCCGGTATGTTCACCGCAAACTCCATGAACTGCTTAACAGAAGTTCTTGGTCTCGGCCTTCCGGGAAATGGTACGATCCCGGCTGTATACGCAGAGCGTATCCGCCTTGCAAAGACAGCTGGTATGCAGGTTATGAAGTTGCTTGCCGATGATATCCGTCCGCGTGATATCGTAACACCGGCAGCATTCGAGAACGCGCTGACAACCGATATGGCTCTCGGCTGCTCCACAAACTCCGCACTTCATCTTCTTGCGATTGCTCACGAGGCTGATATCGCTCTTGACCTTCATATGATCAACGACATCAGTGAGCATACTCCGAACCTGTGCCATCTTGCACCGGCCGGACATCACCACATGCAGGATCTGATGGAAGCAGGCGGAATCTCCGCAGTATTAAAAGAGCTTCTCGATGCAGGAATGATCCAGGGACAGTGCAAGACTGTAACAGGAAAGACGGTTGCTGAGAACGTTGCGCATGCAGTAAACCGCAATCCGGAAGTTATCCGTCCGATCGACAATCCGTACACAAAGACAGGCGGACTTGCCGTTCTTTTCGGAAACCTTGCTCCGAACGGCGCGATCGTAAAACGTTCCGCTGTAAAACCGGAGATGTTAGTCAACACAGGTACTGCAAAGTGCTTTGACTCCGAGGAAGAGGCGATCGCTGCGATCTACGCAGGAAAGATCGTTCCGGGCGACATCGTTGTCATCCGTTACGAGGGACCGGCAGGCGGCCCGGGAATGAGAGAGATGCTCTCCCCGACATCCGCGATCGTTGGCATGAAACTCGATACGACCGTTGCTCTCCTGACAGATGGCCGTTTCTCCGGCGCATCCTGTGGTGCAGCAATCGGACATATCTCTCCGGAGGCAGCTGCAGGCGGCCCGATCGCTTACATCAAGGACGGTGACAAGATAGCGATCGACATCCCAAACTACAGCTTAAAGCTTCTCGTTTCTGATGAAGAGATGGAAGAGAGAAAGAAGACCATGAAGATCCGTGAGCCGAAGAAGCTGACCGGATACTTAAAACGCTACGCAAAGAACGTATCCTCCGCAGATAAAGGTGCGATCGTAGAGTAGGCGAAGGATTCATAGGGCGGACGCCCGAAGCTTCCTGACCGCGAAAGCAGACAAGAAGATGTACATCGAAATTGAAGAAAATGAAAAAGGGCGGCGGGCTTGTTGAGAAGCTGCGCCGTCCTTTGCATCAAGAGAGGAAACCATATGAATGAGATCGTATCAAACCTGCTCGTATACGGCAGCCTGCCGGAAGACTCGATCCTCTGGCAGCTTGCGGATATCTGCGAAAAATTAAAAAATCAGACAGAGTCCAAAGACGCACTGCGCGGACGCGTATTCCATCAGGTAAAAAATCTTCTGACGGTTGCGACAGACTATGCATTTGATAAAAATTTATGGCATAATTACCTGACTTTCCTGCTGATCACGAACGAGAATCCGTTCAGCCTCGTCTGTGAAAAGATGGGGGCTCAGGACGGAACGGTCAACAACTTTGTGACTCATGACTTTGAGATGTTTAAAAAGCTGTTCGACTATGATTTCTCCTGGATGGAAAAAGAACTTTCTATCGACTGCTTCACCCAGCTGACTCACTATAAGGCGATCCGCAAAAAAGAGCTGATGTACAATAAAAATGTCAGCGAAAAGGTGAGAAATTTAAGTGAACAGCTTGAGACGGCTGAGTCCGGAGCTGATTTCTTCAAATATGTGACGGAATTCTACAAGGACTTCGGTGTCGGCATGTTCGGTCTCAACAAGGCGTTCCGCATTGCTGAGAATGGAGACGGCTCCGTCCGCTTCCTCCCGATCAACAACATGGATGCCGTGATGCTGGACGACCTCATCGGATATGAGCTTCAGAAGAAGAAACTTGTGGAGAATACCCAGGCGTTCTGCGACGGAAAAGCGGCGAACAACGTCCTGTTGTTCGGCGACAGCGGTACCGGTAAATCCACGAGCATCAAGGCGATCGTCAACCAGTTCTATCCGCAGGGCCTGCGCATGATCGAGATCTACAAGCACCAGTTTAAGGATCTCTCGACGATCATCGCCCAGATCAAGAACCGCAATTACAAGTTCATCATCTACATGGATGATCTTTCTTTCGAAGAATTTGAGATCGAGTACAAGTTCTTAAAGGCCGTTATCGAAGGCGGCGTTGAGACGAAGCCGGACAATGTCCTGATCTATGCGACATCAAACCGCCGTCATCTGATCAAGGAGACATGGAAGGACAGAGAGGATATGGAGCACAGCGAAGATCTGCACCGTTCCGACACTATGGAAGAAAAACTCTCCCTGGTCAACCGTTTTGGACTTTCCATCTACTATGCGAAGCCGAACAAGGAAGGCTTCAACGAGATGGCGATCGCACTTGCGAGACGTGCAGGCATCACTCCGGATATCATGACGGACGAGGAGATCTGCTACGAGGCGAACCGCTTCGAGATGCGCGGCGGCGGACTTTCCGGCCGTACTGCCCAGCAGTTTGCGAATTACCTGCTCACGATCAAATAAGAATACTTACAGAGTACGAAGCCCTGGTATGGAGACATGCCGGGGCCTTTTTTGTTTAACAGGAAATTCCGAAGGAACTTCCTGTTAAACAAAAAGGCGCTACGTGCCTAAGATGCACACTCGCGCGAAGATGAAGATTGTCGCAAGCGACCGCGCTCGGCGCGAGAATGTGCCGAGGCACATTCTTTTGTATAACTGTTTCGACTCGAAAATTCGCTAAGATTCGCTAAGAGAATGCTGAAAAATATTTAGATATTTACAAAATAATAGAATATAGTCAGAAAATGACGAGCAAAAACCCGAAATCACACCTGTTTAACCTTGAATTCGACAGAAAGAAAATCGTATAATTTCTACATTCTTACCGGAGAAGATCAAAACGTGAAAGATCGCGGCGGCTATCCGAAAGGATCAGGGGAAATGAAAGAAAAAGAACGCAGAGTGTAACAGGAGGAACATTATGGCAGAATTATCAATTGCGATCGCGGATGACAACAGACAGACTTTGAATTTACTTGGCGAGATCCTGGAGAAAGAGGACGGGATCCATGTGGTTGGAAAAGCAGATAATGGCGAGGACGCATACAATATGATCGTCCGAACAAATCCGGATATTGTCCTCATGGATGTGATCATGCCGAGACTTGACGGAATTTCTGTCATGGAAAAGATAAAGAATAACACACAGATGAAGAACCACCCTTCGTTTATCATGGTGACGGCGGCCAGCAGTCAGGATGTGACAGAGGATGCGTTCCGCCTCGGAGCGAATTATTATATCATGAAACCGTTCAACCGCGACGTGATCCTGGACAAGATCCGCAGAGTCTGCCGCGGACGGGCGAAAGCGGCGGGCAATGTACATACGGAAATGAAACGGGTACAGCCTTATCTCGACAAGGAGAACTACATGGAACAGAATCTGGAGACGGATGTGACCCAGATGCTGCATGAGATCGGGATCCCGGCACATATTAAGGGATATCAGTACCTGAGAGATGCTATCATCATGTCAGTCCGGGATACCGAGATGCTGTCATCGGTCACGAAGATCTTATATCCGACGATCGCGAAGACCCATAAAACGACGCCGAGCCGCGTGGAGCGCGCCATCCGCCATGCGATCGAAGTGGCCTGGGGAAGAGGAGAGCTCGACACACTGAACAGCCTCTTCGGATATACGGTAAACGGCGGCAAAGGCAAACCGACAAATTCAGAATTTATTGCATTGATTGCAGACAAAATCCGACTGGATTATAAACGAATCTGAAAAATCTGAAAAAACAAAAAAGACCCACTTTCTAATTTTACAGGGATGTGTTATACTGAATCTAATAGCGGGGCACAGAGCGCTGTTCACTGGCAGGGATCTTTTGAACGGAAGATCCCGTATGATGCAGTTCTGGCTGCGGATCCTGCCGACAGGGGATGGAAAGACCGACGGGATCACGTTACCGGGTCCATATCGGTGAACGGTAACGCAAGAAAAGTGGAAGGATGGGTTATCATGAAAAAAATATTGTTTGTCGCTTCCGAAGCTGTACCTTTTATCAAGACGGGCGGACTTGCCGATGTTGTGGGTTCCTTACCGAAATGTTTTGATAAAGAATATTTTGATGTTCGGGTCATGATCCCGAAATATCTCTGCATCAAAGATAAATTTTTGAGCAACCTTACTTATGTAAATCATTTCTATATGGACTATCTGGGACAGAGCCGTTATGTCGGGATCCTTGAATATGTTTATGAGGGGATCACCTTCTATTTTATCGACAACGAGAGCTATTTCTGGGGAGATAAGCCGTATGGAGACTGGTATTACGATCTGGAAAAATTCTCATTCTTCTCCCAGGCGGCCTTATCCGCACTCCCGGTAATCGGTTGGAGACCGGATGTGATCCACTGCCACGACTGGCAGACCGGACTGATCCCGGTATATCTGAAAGGCAGATTCGGCGAGGGCGAATTCTTCCGCGGGATCAAATCCGTTATGACGATCCACAACCTGAAATTCCAGGGGGTTTGGGATGTGAAGACGATTCAGAGATTTTCCGGTCTTCCGGACTATTTCTTTACTCCTGATAAGCTGGAAGCTTATAAAGACGGAAATATGTTAAAGGGCGGTCTCGTGTACGCGGATGCGATCACGACGGTCAGCAATACTTACGCGGAGGAGATCAAGACTCCGTTCTACGGGGAAGGACTGGACGGACTCATGCGCGCCCGCGCCAATGATCTCCGCGGTATCGTAAACGGAATCGACTACGATGTATTCAACCCGGAGACGGACCGGGATATCGTTCAGAATTATAATGCGAAGAACTTCCGAAAAGAAAAAGTCAAAAATAAACGCGCACTCCAGGAAGAGCTCGGACTTGCCAGAGATGATAAGAAATTTATGATCGGTATCGTCTCGAGACTCACGAGCCAGAAAGGTCTCGACCTGATCCAGTGCGTTATGGACGAGATCTGTACAGACGATGTCCAGTTAGTGGTCCTCGGAACCGGCGATGAGAACTATGAAAATATGTTCCGCCATTATGACTGGAAGTATCACGACAGGGTATCGGCGCAGATCTATTATTCCGAGCCGCTGTCCCACAAGATCTATGCGGCCTGCGATGCCTTCCTGATGCCTTCCTTATTTGAACCGTGCGGACTGAGCCAGCTCATGGCGCTCCGGTACGGCACGGTGCCGATCGTCCGTGAGACCGGCGGCTTAAAGGATACGGTGTGGCCGTACAACGAGTTTGAGGGAACAGGAACGGGATTCTCCTTTGCAAACTACAATGCCCACGAAATGTTAAACATCATCCGCTACGCGAAACATATCTTCTACGATAAGAAGCGGGAGTGGAACAAGATCATTGACCGGGCAATGGCTGTAGATTTTTCATGGAATAGCTCCGCAAAGAAATATCAGGAATTATACGACTGGCTGATCGGATATTAAGTTGTTCACACAATCCATTCCCGCCCACGCATCCATGTGGGCGGGAATGTCATTTACGCGAACAACGAGCCAGAGTCCGCGCTTGCGCGAGACCCTGGCGACTGTCGCGATAACAAGGGGAAACCCGCGAAGCGTGCTTTCACTTGTCTGAATAGCCGCCTGATAATGATCTTACAGAAAAGAGGAAAACATGACGATATGGAATGAACTTCTGGGAAACCAGGTGCTGATCAGTGCTGTGCTGGGGTGGACGGTCGCGCAGTTTTTAAAGACCGTGATCGATATGGTCCTGAACCGGTCTTTTAATCCTGAACGGATCTTCGGGTCAGGCGGAATGCCGAGCTCCCATTCGGCTACCGTCTGCGCGCTCACAACAGCTTCCGGAATGAAATACGGAGTCGGAAGTTTTGAGTTTGCCGTCAGCTTTGTCCTTGCGATGATCGTAATGTACGATGCGATGGGCGTGAGACGGGAGACGGGAAAACAGGCGAAGCTGCTGAATAGTGTATTTTTTGAGAATATTCTGAACCTTGATGGAGTATTTCTCCAGGAAAAATTAAAGGAATACGTGGGACATACGCCGCTGCAGGTAGTTGCCGGGGCGATCCTGGGGATCCTGATCGCAGTGCTCATTGGTTAATTGTACTAAATTGAATATAAAATATACACAATTATGTCTAAAGAGTATTGCGAAAAAACACGAAAATATGTGAAAAAATCACGAAAGATTTACAAAGGGATGTTGCAAATTTTGGCAACATCCCTTATAATATGTACAGACCTTTTTTCCGACACTCAATTTTTTTGTGCGAAATCTCTAAAACCAGAGATCGTGTGATGGGGCATGGGGGTACCGCAAGGGGAGCAAAGAAATGAGGGCAGCCACAGACATCTTAAGTCTAAGCTAAATCTAATTCTAGGAGGAATAACAACTTATGGCAAAGTGGGTTTATAAGTTTGAAGAAGGCAGTGCAGCTATGAGAAATCTTCTCGGCGGCAAAGGTTGTAACCTTGCTGAGATGACAAATCTCGGTATGCCGATTCCGCAGGGATTCACAGTAACAACAGAAGCCTGCACAGATTACTATAACAGCGGAAAGCAGATCACAAAAGAGATCCAGGACCAGATCTTCGAAGCTCTTACATGGCTCGAGGGCGTAAATGGAAAGAAATTCGGTGATACAGAAGATCCGTTGCTCGTATCTGTACGTTCCGGTGCGCGTGCATCCATGCCGGGTATGATGGACACCATCTTAAACCTTGGTTTAAACGATGTAGCGGTTGAGGGCTTCGCAAAGAAGACAGGAAATCCGCGTTTCGCATATGACTCCTACAGAAGATTCATCCAGATGTATTCCGACGTTGTTATGGAAGTTCCGAAGTCCTACTTCGAGAAAATCATCGATGAGATGAAGGAAGCAAAAGGCGTTCACTATGATACAGAGTTAGACGCTAACGATTTAAAGGAACTCGCTGAGAAGTTCAAAGCTGTATACAAAGAGGCTATGAACGGCGAAGAGTTCCCGCAGGATCCGAAGGAACAGTTAATGGGCGCTGTAAAAGCAGTATTCCGTTCCTGGGACAACCCGCGTGCGATCGTTTACCGTCGTATGAATGATATTCCGGGTGACTGGGGTACCGCAGTAAACGTACAGACCATGGTATTCGGTAATAAGGGAAATACCTCCGGTACAGGCGTTGCGTTCACCCGTAACCCATCCACAGGTGCAAAGGGCATCTTCGGTGAGTACCTGATCAATGCACAGGGCGAGGACGTTGTTGCCGGTGTTCGTACTCCGCAGCCGATCACCCAGCTTGAGAAAGACCTTCCGGAGTGCTACAAGCAGTTCATGGAACTGGCTATGAAGCTTGAGAATCATTTCCACGACATGCAGGATATGGAGTTCACGATCGAGGAAGGCAAGCTCTACTTCTTACAGACACGTAATGGTAAGAGAACTGCTCCGGCTGCAATCCAGATCGCATGCGATTTAGTAGATGAGGGACAGATCACTCCTGAGGAAGCTGTTTGCAGAATCGAAGCAAAATCCCTTGATCAGTTATTACATCCGACCTTCGATCCGGCTGCATTAAAGGCAGGCGAGGTTATCGGACAGGCTCTTCCGGCTTCCCCGGGTGCTGCAGCTGGTAAAGTCTGCTTCACAGCAGATGACGCTAAGGCAGCTGGTATCGGCGGCAAGGGCGAGAGAGTTATCTTAGTTCGTCTTGAAACTTCTCCAGAGGACATTGAGGGCATGCATGCGGCCCAGGGCATCTTAACAGTTCGTGGTGGTATGACGTCTCACGCTGCAGTAGTTGCACGTGGTATGGGTACCTGCTGTGTATCCGGATGCGGCGAGATCAAGATCGACGAGGAGAAGAAAGAATTCACACTCGGCGGACATACCTTCCACGAGGGAGACTACATCTCCTTAGATGGTACAACAGGTAAGATCTACAATGGCGATATCAAGACTCAGGAAGCATCCGTAGGCGGAAACTTCAAGAGAATCATGGATTGGGCTGACTCCTTCAGAAAACTTGGCGTCCGCACAAACGCTGATACACCGGCTGATACAAAGAACGCTGTAAAACTTGGTGCAGAGGGCATCGGTCTTTGCCGTACTGAGCATATGTTCTTTGATCCGGAGAGAATCCACAACTTAAGAAGAATGATCGTTTCCGATACTGTAGAGGCAAGAGAGGAAGCGTTAAGCAAACTCCTTCCGTACCAGAAGAGCGATTTCAAGGCTATGTACAAGGCACTCGAGGGCAGACCAATGACAGTCCGCTACTTAGATCCGCCGCTGCATGAGTTCACTCCTAAGACAGAGGAAGAGATGGCAGAGCTTGCAAAAGATATGGGCAAGACTGTTGACGAGATCAAGAAGAAATGCGATGAGCTTCATGAGTTCAACCCGATGATGGGTCATCGTGGATGCCGTCTTGCAGTTACCTATCCGGAGCTTGCAAAGATGCAGACACGTGCGATCATGGAAGCTGCGATCGAAGTAAAAGAAGAAGATGGATATGATATCATTCCGGAGATCATGATCCCGCTCGTTGGCGAGAAGAAAGAGCTCAAATTCGTGAAAGATATCGTTGTTGAAGTTGCTGAGCAGGTTAAGAAAGAGAAAGGCTCCGATATGCAGTACCACATCGGTACAATGATCGAGATCCCGCGTGCAGCTCTTACTGCAGGCCAGATCGCTGAGGAAGCTGAGTTCTTCTCCTTCGGTACAAACGACCTGACACAGATGACATTCGGCTTCTCCCGTGATGATGCCGGTAAGTTCCTTGATTCTTACTACAAAGCAAAGATCTACGAGTCTGATCCGTTCGCAAGACTTGACCAGACTGGTGTTGGCCGTCTCGTAGAGCTCGCAGTTAAAGAAGGACGCGCAACACGTCCGGAGTTAAAGTGCGGTATCTGTGGCGAGCACGGTGGAGATCCGTCTTCCGTAGAGTTCTGCCACAAGGTTGGCTTAAACTACGTAAGCTGCTCACCGTTCCGTGTACCGATCGCAAGACTTGCTGCTGCACAGGCTGCTCTTCATGAGAAAGGTTACAAATAGGACCTGACTGACGCAGAACGAAAATCTGTATCATTATAAATGAAAAGATAAAATCCCCCGGAAGCGATTCTGGGGGATTTTTGACAAAAGAGTTTTCGGGAGATCCCGGGGAGAATGTTATGAAAATTATCAATATCGGTTCTTTGAACATCGATCGGATTTACGGTGTGGAACATTTTGTCCAGCCGGGGGAGACGATCAAAGTGCATACATATTCTGAGGCCTGCGGAGGTAAGGGATTGAATCAGTCGATCGCCGCTGCGCGTTCCGGAGCGGAGGTACACCATGCAGGTGCTGTGGGATCTGACGGAGGAATGCTTCTGGAAATTCTTAGAATTTCCGGAGTTCATACAGGAAAAACGAAGATTCTTTCAGGAGCAAGCGGTCATGCCGTGATCCAGGTGGACAAAAACGGGCAGAACAATATCATTATCTGCGGGGGAGCAAATGATGCTGTCTCAATGGGCATGATCGACGATGCTCTAAGGGAAATCAGTGAAGGAGATATCGTCCTTCTCCAGAATGAGATCTCCAATGTGGGATATGCCGTGGAGCAGGCGAAGAAAGCCGGGGCAAAGATTGCCCTGAATCCATCACCAATCAATGAGAATCTGAAGACGATCCCGATGGATCTTATCGATTATTTTATTCTCAACGAGATCGAGGGGAAAGAAATTTCCGGTGCAGAGAGTGAAGAGCCGGAAACGATCATGGGAAAATTAAAGGAAAAATATCCGAAAGCAGCTTTTGTCCTGACGTTGGGAGAAAAAGGTTCCTGGTATTTTGATGAAACCCGGTGCTTTAAACAGGAAATCTATAAGGTAAAAGCAGTGGATACGACCGCGGCAGGGGATACGTTCTGTGGATATTTCCTTTCGGGACTCACAAAAGGAAAAGAGATTCCGGAAATCCTAAAAACGGCGAGTGCGGCAAGCGCGATCGCGGTTAGCAGGAGTGGAGCGGCGCCGAGCATCCCTACATATGAAGAAGTGGAGAAATTTATGGCAGAGCGCAGCTAAAAGGGACTTACGGATCTGTCATTGACAGCTGCATTCGGATGTTGGCATCGAAAATATCCGGTATCGTCAGAAAGTTATAAATAGCGGTATCACTGTTTGCAGCAATCAGCTGAAGAGCTATAAAAAATGTCATGAAAGAAAGCATTGAGTAAAAAGCTTCCGTTCATGACATTTTTTGATTTACGTGAACAACGAGCCAAAATCCGCGTCTGCGCGAGACCCTGGCGGCTGTCGCGATAATGGGGAATCAGTCTTTTGACATACAGATCGTTCCAGTCCTCTGGAGCTCCAGGATCCCGAAGCTTCTCACAAGCTCGATAAAGTCCGTGATCACATCCGGAGCGGCATGGAACTCAATGACCATGCTCTTCGGGGAGACGTGGACGATCTTTGCACCCATGACGCTGCAGAGCTCGATCAGGGAACTGCGGTTTGCCGCAGAGTAGGAGACCTTGATGAGCATCATCTCGAGAAGGACGCTGCGGTTCTCTTCAAGGCGGCGCACCTTGATCACGTCAAGCTTTTTGTTTAAGTGTTTCTCGATCTGATCGACCGTGCGCTGGTCGCCGGTGGAGACGATCGTCATGCTGGAAATATCGTGGCGTTCGGTCTCACCTACGGCAAGGCTGTCGATGTTGAAGCCTCTTCTCGCAAAGAGACCGGATATCTGGGAGAGAACACCGTCTTTATTTTCTACAAGTACAGAAAAAATACCTTTCATCTTGCGTTCTCCTTATTTCGTATTATTGTGGCTGTCGACTTCGCAGACCATGAGGCATGCTTTGTCGCAGGCGAGGAAACGGTCGAGCTCCGCGTCAAGAGTTTCGTTGCTGTCGCAGTGGAAATATTCCATATCGTAGGCAGCGGCGATTTCGGCATATTTCGGATAATCGTAGAGCTGGACACCGAAATAATGTTCCTCGTAAGTCTTTTCCTGATGCTCACGGACGAGACCGAGATAGTGGTTTCTCATGACAAGGATCTTTATCGGGACCTTGTTTACTGCGATGGTTCCAAGCTCGTACATGGACATCTGGAAGGAACCGTCACCGCAGACAACGACGACCTGCTTGTCCGGAGTACACATCTTCGCTCCGATTCCAGCCGGGATCGAGTAGCCCATAGTTCCCATACCGCCGCTCGTGAGGAAACGGCCGTTTTTCATCACATAGTTGTCGGCGGACCAGAGCTGGTTCTGTCCGACATCGGCAACATAGATCGCGTCATCATCCATTTTCTCGGAGAGATGCTGGACTAAGAGCATCGGATTTACGAGCTTGTCACTGAAAACACGGTGGTCAACGGTGCTCTTCTTGATATCGTGGAGTGTCTCGATCCACTGTGTCGTGTCGATGGAGATATTCTCCTGCAGGAGGCGGTCGAAAATATTCTTGATATCGCCGACCAGTGGGATCGTCGGTCCAAGGTTTTTGCCGATCTCAGCGGTATCGATATCGATGTGGATGATGTTGACCTGCTGTTCCAGGTTTTCCGGCTTCGGAACGGCGCGGTCTGCGATCCTTGCGCCCGCGATGATCAGAAGGTCACTGTTTGCGACCGCGCGGTTTGCGTAAGGTTTTCCGTTGTTTCCGAGCATACCGAAGTAGAGCGGGTGGTTCTTCGGCATGACACCGATTCCCATCATCGTTGTGACAAGCGGGATATTGTTTTTCTCGCAGAACTGGCGGACACATTCCTCACCATTTCCGAGGATCACGCCGCCGCCGGCACAGATCAACGGCTTTTTCGCCTTGTTGATCGCTGCGACTACTTTATGCATCTGCGGGTTGTTTCCCTTTGTGCTCGGCTTGTATCCGCGGATATTGACCTCGGACGTATAGTCGAAGGATTTCTTTAAGAGGTCCATCTGGACATCACACGGGATGTCGATGAGGACCGGACCTTTTCTTCCTGTGGAAGCGATATAGAAAGCCTCCTTGAAGATACGCGGAATATCATCGGCGCTTTTTACAAGGTAGCTGTATTTTACAAAGGATTCTGTGGAGCCGCGCATATCGGCTTCCTGGAACACATCACGGCCTAAAAGGTTCGAATTTACCTGACCGGTGATCGCGATCAGCGGAATACTGTCGGCGTAGGCAGTCGCGAGAGCTGTGATCAGGTTTGTCGCACCTGGACCGGAAGAAGTTACACAGACAGCAGCCTTTCTGGAGATACGTGCGTAGCCGCTTGCGGCGTGTCCGGCAGCCTGTTCCTGGCGGACGAGAACGTGCTCGATCGTACCGGCATTATATAAGGCCTCATAAAAAGGAGAAATCGCAACTCCCGGATATCCGAAGATCCTGGTGATCCCCTCTTCCTCGAGGCATTTTACCATAGCTTCTGCACCATTCATAAACTTAATATACCCCCTCAAGTAAGCGTTTAAAAGATGTCTGGGGGCAAAAAAATGATGATTTTGCCCTTTAAAATCTTTGAAGATAGTTAATAAGAATTATATCGCATACTGAGAGGGGATGTCAATGTGAAAGGGCGGGAGAAAGGGCATTTTGCAGGATTTTATGGGGAAACCTGCGAACTTGAAGCGAAAAGGAAAGTATGTTATGATTGACTGGTAAAAAAAGAAAAAGCAGAAAAAACGGAGCAAAAATATTAAAGGACAGAGTCTGATAATTGCTGCGCTGAACGAAAAAGATCTTACAGAAAAGCTCTCCAAAACGGGAGAAACGAAATACATGGGGGAACATGCAATGAACATTGCGGTATGCGATGACCAGCCGGAAGTGCTGGATGTCGTCGAAAATATGCTGAGAGAGATTCCGGAGGTGGAGCGTGTCGAAACTTACCAGGATATCCGGCATATGAGGGATGGATTTGAAGATGGAAAACGACCGGATGTCCTGATCATGGATATCTGCCATGAATATAATACAAAAATTCCGGAGACGGAAGAGCGGCAGGAGGGAATCGATTATGCCTATGAGTTGAATCAGAAATTCCCGGAGCTGCAGATCATTTACCTGACCGGATATACGACGAGATATTCCCAGCATATTTTCCTGAAGCCGGTCAATCTCGTGGGATATCTCACGAAGCCGGTGAACGCGGATATCCTTGAAAAGCTTCTTAAGATCGCAAAAGAACGACGGGCCCAGGAAGATGAAAAGCGGGTTACGATCATGTGCCGGAACCAGCAGCAGATTTTTTATCTCAATGAGATCTGGTATTTGGAGAGCAGCGCCCACCGGACCATGATCCATACATACGAAAATGTGCAGGTGTGCCATGACAAGATTTCAGATATGGAGGAGCGGATGGGTGAAACCTTTGTACGGTGTCACCAGAGCTTTCTTGTAAATATGAAGTATATCCGGCGGGTGGAGCATGACCGGTTTAAACTGGAAAACGGGGAGGAGATCCCCATCAGCAAAAAGCGGTACATGGAAGCGCGGACGAGGTATTTTCAGTATCTGGAGGACGCGGTATCATGATCGTTCTTATATTGTTTACAATCTGCCAGTTTACGCTTCTTATAATGAACCATATGCTCTTTCAGGGCATCCCGTCAGCCTGGAATCAGATAGGTATTCCGGTGGTCGCCATCAGCTTTTTTACGGAAGCAGTGCTGGTTATAAACAGTTACCGGAACAGTAAAAATAAGGTGCTGGAGCAGAAAAAAGAGCGGCTGGAACATGAACTGAACAGAAAGAAAATGGAAGAGGAGAGCGCCGAAGTGCAGGCGGAGCGCCTGAACAAGAGGCGGGAAGATCTTCTGCGGATCGTGAAAGAGGCTGAAAACGATCTTCACACAGAAGACCGGGGATCTGCGGCGGCAAAGCTTCAGAAGGAGATCGAGAAGAACCGGGCAGGACAGTACTGCTCCAATATGATCTTAAATGTACTTCTTGAGGAGTACGAGATCAGATGCCAAAAGGTGAAGATCCGGTTATCCGTCGATGCGCACGTGGGGGAGCTTCCGGGAATTTCAAGGATACACCAGTGCAGCATTCTTTCAAACCTCATGAACAATGCCATGGAGGCGGTAGAATATCTTCCGGAAAGTGCGAGATGGATCCGGGCCGATATCCATGTGAAGGCAGACTATCTCGTGATTGCAGTGGAAAATCCGTTTGCTGAGAAGTATCTCGGAATGGAAAAAGGCGGCGAGCGCGGATATGGCAGCAGGATCCTTCGTGAGATCGCAAAGATGTATGGCGGAAACTGCAATGTGAAGATCGACAGGGAGAAAAAGATATATAAGAGCACGGTGATCCTGGACGCGGCGGGAACCGGTGCGGAAGAGGAGAGGGGGAGAACGGCATGAACACGGATGCGGTTTTGCGCATACTGATTTGCGCACTTGGCCTGATGCCCACGACCTTTTTTCTGATGCAGACACTGAAATGGCGGGGGACAATTACAAAGGTGCTGATCCTGCAGATCATTTTCAATATTCTTTCATGCAGCGCGAAAGAATATATGAATTCGCTGAGTGATCAGGAAGTGATCGGAATGACGAGCTGGGTACTGATGGGGATCTATCTGAGTGGCATCTTTCTGTGCTTTGGCGATTCCCTGAAAAGAATCATATTGATGGTGGTAATCGCGATCGGATGTACGACGGTTGCGGAGCTTATCTGCAATGCAATATTTGTAAATAATGGCTGGCTGGTCACAGGCTCATTTTGGGGGGTCTACGATTATGTACGTGCCATGACATGCGAGACCATACTTTTAAGTCTGATCCTCATGGGACTGGTTTTCCTCATAAAGTGGAGACGATCTCTGTTCCGCGAAAAAAGCCAGATAGTCACAGCACTGATCGCAGTCAGCGTTCTCGCCGGAATGTATCCATACATGGATTATATTACGAAAAAACAGTATGCGGTCTCCATTGGTCAGCAGTTCCTTTTTATCCTGATCATTATGATCTACATGTTCCTTCCGCTCATCGCTCAGGAGACAGAAAAACGTCAGGAAAATGAGAAACTGTTAAAAGCGCTGAATGACCAGTTTGAGATCGAAAAAAGCCACTTAAAACTCATGGAAGATTTCGAGACCGACCAGCGAAAACTCGAACACGATTTTAACAACCAGATGATGGTCGTCATGGGAATGATGGAGATGGGCGAATGGACGGCCGCGGAGGATATGCTGGGGGAGATGGAGAAGAGGATCGGGAAGGCGTAGGAAGGGAAAGTAACAGGAGAATATAGGAGAATTGGAATGTGGGAGAAATGTCTTCGGGAGAGGAGGTTTCTCCTCTTTTTGTTTATGCCGATAAGTCCGGCAGGATTCGTTAGACTACTATTTTATTACTGGTATTAGAACTATTTTTGTCGAAAACCGGTATGATTTTGACGACAGTGAAAACTGGAAGGGCGCATATTGTATAATTCGTAATTAAGAGAAAGTTATGTAATTCTGTAAATGAGTAAGCTAAATAGCGGAAAGGAGAAGATAAAAAAATACAAGTACGGATTGTATAAGGGGATAAACAAATGAGGATTGCAGTATGTGATGATCAGTTGGAAGTGTTAAATGCTATTGAAGATATACTAAAAAATGCGAAAGATTCGAATATAGAAAGTATTGATATTTATCAGGATATCAGACATTTGAAGGAAGAATTTCAGGATGGAAAACAACCGGATATATTGATCATGGATATCTGCCATGAATTCAATTCGGCAATTTCAAAGACAAAAGAAAGGCAGGAAGGAATCGACTGCGCATACGAATTAAATCAAGAATATCCAGAACTTCAGATCATTTATATGACTGGAGATACGACAATATATTCCCAACGTATTTTTTTAAAGCCTGTGAATTTACTTGGCTATTTAAAAAAGCCGGTTGATCCAGGAATCCTGAAACAGCTTCTCAAAATAGCGAAAGAGAGACTAAAACAGGACGAGGAAAAACGAGTAACGATCACGTGTCAGAATCACAAACAGGTATTCTATCTAGATGAAATCAGGTATCTGGAAAGTAACGCACATAGGACGATTATCCATACGTTGGGAAATGAGTATGTGTGTTATGAGAAGATATCTGAACTTGAAAAGAAAATGGGAGGCTCATTTGTGCGGTGTCATCAGAGCTTTCTGGTTAATATGAAATATATTCGGAGAATCGGGAATAAAAGTTTTATGTTGGAAAATGGAGAAGAAGTCTCGATTAGCAAGAGGAGATATAGGGAGACGCAGAAACAGTATTCTAGATATTCAGATGAAGTAATGATGTGAGTAATCATAGATATTGTGGATTTGGGAATGGTAGAAAAGGGGATGAAAAATTTGCATCCATTCATGAAATTGGGAAGTCTGGAAGTGTATGTTTTTCCTATTATTCTTCTAATTGCCGTTTTTTGTTGCATTTTAGTTTACCTATATTCAGATAAATATGATAATTTTTACTTTCATCAAATCAAAGCGTCATCATTATATTGCATGATTGGGGCTGGACTGGGTGGAAAATTGTTATATATTTTCACACGAAGTAATTCAACGTATTTAACTTTATTTGATAGAGTTGGTGGATTTGTATTTTTGGGCGGCTTTATAGGGGCAGTAACTGGATTATATGTATACTCAAAACGAAAATGGGACAGATTCTTTGACTTATTAGACATATATACCAGTATGCTTCCACTTGGACAAGCAATAGGACGAATAGGATGCTATTTTAATGGATGCTGTTATGGAAAATATTATACAGGAATTTTATCTGTGAAATATATTGTAGACGGAAAAGAGACCCAAGTATTTCCAACGTGGTTTATAGAGTCCTTTTTTTGCTTTATGTTATTCATCTGCATGTTTGGAATTTCAAAAAAAATACACAGTGGTGTGTATTCATCTATATATATGATGAGTTATTCACTGTTTCGGTTTAGTATAGAATTTTTCAGGGGAGATCGAATAAGAGGCGTTTGGTGTGGATTATCTACGTCACAGTATATTGCTATTGCCGTTTTTAGTATGGGATATGTAATATTGATAAAATCAGCTCAAATAAAAGAGACTAATTTGTTAATTAAGGGGAGAAATGAAATATGAAAACAGATGTATTTCCGAGTAAGTATAATCAAATAATTGATAAGAGTACATATGATACGATTAACGAGGCACAAAGCAAGCATAACAGTAGAGTAAATGCCATTAATTGTTCACGTCCATTAGCACCAGGAAAGCATGGTGATACATGGTCTGGGCTTGCTTGCTTTGGAGGATTTGTAGCCTGCTCTTGTATATGTGTAAATACTGGTAGTGTAGGTATAGGAATTGCAACTTTTGTAGGTATTTTTGTTATGGCATTAATGATAGGTAGTATGGCAGATGAATCTTTAGAAAAAACATATCAAGATAATCAAAGAAATATAGATTCTCGTATTAATGCTGAGAAAAAAAATATAGAAATAGAAATTCAAGAAATTAAAAATTATGCACAAAAGGAAAAAGATAAATATTTAATAGAATTTGAAAATAACGCGCAGAATTTAAGCGTTCGATTTGCCGAAAGTGAGTTAGCAAAAGAGGTCATAGAATGGATGACCGATGGATTCTGCAGGACTATAGATGCTGCAGATCGAAGAAGTCACATAGAAAAAATCATAGTTCCATTTGTTTTTCATGTTTTCAATAATAAAATAACATGTAATTTAGGAACTTTTGATTTCGAATTAAAAAGATGTAGAAATCTTAATAGTCCATTGGAGCAGACTGCATTGGCTAGAGCGATAGTATCATCTATTCAGTTAGCTGTCATTATGCGATATCCAAAAGATGCAAGTGGAACGGATATATCAATTGATATTTCATATTCTTATTCGAGTGAGGATGTATCAACGACTATTAAATATATTGCTCCGAATGGAAATTATAAAGACGTACGCAGTTGGTAAAAAGAGAAAAGGTGAAACATTTGAATTATTCTGAGAAAGACTACACGACAGTATGTGAAAAATTAAGTGCATTATGTGAAAAACAAAATGCAATTAAACAACGACGTAAAAGTATTGAAATAGAGTATTCAGAACGATTATTGCAATTGGATGCAGAAGTTGAGGAAAAAATAAAAAATAATAAAGAACAAGAGATACGTTTATGTGCATTTATTGATATAGCTAAGGCTCATGCAAGTAAACTTGAAGATAATGGTGAAAGTGAGATTTATGATACAGGGGTTCTTTCGAGATTGACGGTACAAATAAATAATGGCTCTTGCAATGATGTGTTTGCGGAGCAGTTATTTACGCATGCATCATATCAATTAAGAAATGTAAGAGCGGCAGTCCAAAGAATTTATTCTTGGAAAGAAAAACAGAAATTCAAACTTGAAAAATTACGAAAAGAGAAAAGATTAGAGATAGAAAGAATAGAAATTCAGTTTTCTGAAGAAATGAATAAATTTGCATATTCTGAGCTGTTTAAAAAGTTTGTTGAATTACTTAAAGATGATGCTATTAAATTTGAAAATAATGAATTGAGAAGTGATTTCTCTTGTTCGTGTGAAGAAATAAGCATTGGCACGAAAAGCGTCAGACTTTCTATTCCAGAGGGATTTGAGTCACTCATTACCAAAGTGAGCAGAGGAGTATATGATAGTGCATCAAAGACAATGGGGGTGCCTGTTACAATAAACATCAAAAACGGTAAAGCGTTTTTGATAGAATACAAAAATGAGAATGAATCTGAAGTGCTGCGTGGAATACATAATTTTATTTTTAATACATTGAAATATGGGATTGAGTACAAACAAATCCTCTACGTAGATCCGGTAAGATATAGCAGTAGTTCACTAGGAATTCTTCAGCCATTGGCAGAGGGGCATAACTCAACGATTGATAATGTACCATTGTCCATTGAGGAAACGAGGAAAAAAATAAGTTCATTGATAGAACAAATTAATCAGGATGGACGAAAAATAGCCAATATGGAAACGGATGCTATGCCAAGAAGATTGGTGGTAGTACATAATTTTCCACATGCGTATGATTCTATGATGATTAACCAAATACAACAGTTATGCGTAAATGCCAGATATTATAATTTAACAATTTTTGTAACTTGTAATACTTCTTCAAGAAATACAGTGTCTTCAGATTCCTTAGCATTAATTAGGACGATATCAAAGTATATCAAATGCTGCGAAAATTTATTTGAAATTGAGGATTCATATGGAACCTATACATTTAAATGGTATAAACCGCCGAAATTTCTTCCTCAATCAGTGAAGGAAAAATATATAATTAATAAGAAGAATGTCGATACTGGAAATGATTATGATGATAGAATAGGTCTGGAAAATAAATTTTTTTATAAAAAAGGAGTAAGGAGACTCGAAAATATTCCTTATGGTGTGGATATTAATGGTAATATTTTATCGTTAGATTTTGAAAATAGTAATTTTGCGACATTTATTTGCGGAGCATCAAGATCTGGTAAATCGACTTTATTGCATACTCTTATTACGGGGTTTATAAAAAATAATCATCCTGACGATATAGAAATATGGTTAATTGATTTCAAAATGACAGAGTTCAGTAGATATATTGATTTCTTACCACCGCATGTAAGATATATTATCTTAGATGAATCTCCAGAATTGGTTTATGATATTATCGACAGACTTACGGAGATATTAATTAAACGACAGAATATATTTAAGGGGAAGTGGCAGAAATTAAATGATGTTCCAGAAGACAAATATATGCCAGCAATTCTTGTTATTATAGATGAGTTTTCAGTAATGTCTGAAATCATTGCAGATTCTTTGTTGTCAAGTAAGGAAAATTATAGTGTGAAGCTTCAGACTTTATTAGCTAAGGGGGCAGCACTTGGATTACATTTTATTTTTGCAAGTCAGGGATTTACAAGTGGAACCCGTGGTTTGAATGATTTCTCAAAGAAACAGATTCAACAGAGAATTGCGATGAAGACAGAATACAATGAAATAAGGGAAACCTTAGACTTGAAATCTACAAGTGATGGTGATCGTGCTATGATGGAGCAATTACCAATATACCATGCTCTTGTAAGAATACCTGTTGATGAAAGAGGAAATCATTTAAAGCAAACAAGTGTTTTACATATAAAAGATTATAGTAAACAGGAAAAATTAATCAACCATATAAAATCAATGGTACATAAAGCACCTAAATATAATGCTCATGATACCAGAATTTATATTGACAAGAAGCCAATGATTATAGATGGATCAAGCTATTCGACTTTTGCGTCAAAAATAGATTCGATATATGAATATCTTGGAAAACATAAAGACTCACTTGACTATGATGAAACGGTACTGTTTTTAGGAGAACCAAGAAGAATGTTACCATTATATCCGGTCATATTGGATAATGGTTTTGGTGAAAATCTTTTGATTATTTCCTCTAAAGCTGAAAGAATGGCCACGGCTTCGGTCATGATGTCGATAGCGGGATCTTTAGAACTTATGTATAGAGATATCGATATATGGACAACAAAAAAGAATGAAGTATATAGACAAGTGGTCATTGAATTACAACCAAAAGTAAAAAATGTATTTAATGAATTTGGACAAATATGTTCTCAAATAAGGAGCATTAAATCGTTAATCGAGAGGAAAATAGAGGGAAACAAATATATATTTATTCTTGGAACAGAAACATTGATGATGGATATGAGTTATCAAAAAGAAAGTGGTGGGCAGGAAGGACAACACAATACTTTAAATAATGATTTTGGGGTTAATGTTGAAAAAAGAGCACCTGGTGAAATGGATCTTAATACGTTACTTGGATCATTTACAGGCGAAAAACGACAGAAAACAGAGAATCCAAGAGAAAAGAAATCTCGGACAATGTATAAATCAGATGCGGAGCAACAGGAAAATAATGAATACGATGCACGAGCTGATTTGAAATTTATAATGACACAAGGTCCAAGATTAGGGTATCATTTTGTGATACTATTTAATACAGTAGGTGAGTTAAATCAAAGCAAGATGGATATATCCTTATGTAAACATAAGATTTTATTTGGAATGGCAAGGGCAGATGCCGTAGGAATTATTGGAGCTTCAAATGCAAGTGTTGTAGCAGGATTGGAGGGCCATGCTTTCCGTTATACGAACGGAATTGATTCTCTGTCTTTTAGACCATACTTACATCCGGGATTATCATGGGATGGTTGGTCAATGAATGGAAATACTGCATCAAATGATGAAGAATATCTAATGTAAAATTAGAAAGGGGAAAGCAAAATGGAAAATAAGCATACGGATACTGAGGCATTAGAGACACTAATAAAGGCTGTTCAAACATATCAGGAGGAATTATTGGAAAATCGTCGAATATTAATAAATGCTGCGAATGTTTGTGATGCCGCTATGGGAAGTGATGATATAGTAAAAAAACATATTGCTAGATTGAGTAAAGCTTTAGAAAAATTAGAAAAGACATCTGAGATTGCAGAAGAAGTTGCTGAAGCACTGCTAAAAGATAAAGAAGAAGCCGAGAATGTATATGAAGATTAGGAGGTAGTTTATGAAGTTAGATTTGAGTTCTACAGGATCTGCGGCACTTCGTGAATTTGCCGAGATTATGCCGCTGGCGATAGAAAATATAAGCGAAAGTACAGTGAAAGTTGTGCAGGTGTATCAGTCAGTGGCCGAGAGTGTTGGACCTCATGAACAGGATTTTTATGACATGTTAATGCTTATCAAGGAGGCTCAAGAAGCAGCATCAGAAGCTATTGAAGCTTTACCTCAAATGTTGATAAATACCGCTGATAAAATTGATGTATATATATCTAAGAACCCTAATAAACTAGGAAAATGATAGGTTGAGGATAACATGAAACTAGCGATAAATAAATCAAGTGTGGTTGCCTTAAGAGAGTATGCTGATCAAATCTCACAAACGTATATTAAATTAGATGAAGATATTTTACGTCTATTGGGTATATATAATAGTGTTTTTGAAAAAGTCGGACCTCACAATGAAATGTTTGAGGAAATGCTGTTTCAGATAAAAAAGGCAGAAGAAATATCAAATGAATCTATTGAAAAACTTTCCGATATGTTACGATATACCGCTGATAAGATAGAGGCATATATTAATAGAATACCTCAGAACACATCTTATGGCACGGTAACCTCAGAAAATGGTGATGTAAGACGATATAGTAGTATTGGGCGAGAAATCGTAACGCCTAAAATATCTTGTGAGTCTGCATCAAGGGCATATCAGAGGGCAAGGGATTATTTAGACAAAAAAAGAGTTGAATATAGACCTATATTAAAAATGAGTCAGGCACGTACAAATGAAGAGATTATATCAAGATTAGGCGGTGGAGATAGAACAAAGGGATCTTGCTCGTCATTGGCATTTGCATATGCAGGAAACAAAGCTGGATATGATGTTTTAGACTTTAGAAATGGAGAAAGCCTACATTATTTCTCTGATAATAGTGCGATTTCAACGATAGCGGCATTTCCAGGGGTAAAATCGAAAGTGGTTTCAGGTAAAGATGATATTGCGTGTGCGGATCAATTATTGAGTGAAATGAAACCAGGCAAAGAGTATTATTTAGCCACGGGTGAACATGCTTCTATAGTAAGGTTGAATAATGGGCATTATGAATACTTGGAACTTCAATCGGCAACAGATAATGGTTGGCATTTATTGCATGATACGAGGTTGTATGAAAGATTTGGCTGTGCTGTAAATGATATTGAATATCCCAATTTCTTAATAGATATAGATTCATTAGGTAGTTGTAGTGAGTTCTTGGATTTGCTGGGATATATAAATACAGCTCAAGAAAATCAGCATAAAGGGGATTCTGGACATGTCAGATAATAAAACAAACGTAGGTAATTTTCGATGGATAAGAAATCCACAGCAAAAAGGTGAAAGATTATTTACATTTGATGGCAAACGGATTTTTAGTTTATTTGAAGATTATCCGTACAATTTATCTTACGAAGAACGAAAAGTATTCGACGAGATAAATCCATTTTGGGCGGAGTTTTTTAAAGATAGAGTAAATTAGATATGCAGAAAATGTCCCCCTGGAGTTGCGGTTACAGGGGATGTTTTGCTGTCAAATATGGATAGATTCAGTCTTTTGGACTATTGGTAAAAAAACTATTGAGGATTTGCCTTGCTTCAATCCATTCTGGTAAATTTTCAAAAATGAGTACCAGATATTAAAAATCCCCCGTATTCCAACAGGATTTAGTAGATTTTATAGAAAGTGATGTGGACACTAAAAAATCAAGATTTCTTGTAACGGCTGGAGCATTCCTTCTGTATTCTATGTGACCATGGAAGAAGATCATCAATGAAGCTCAGATCCTTGTCATTCATATGCAATGGAATCTCGGTAAGTATCAGGTTGAAATTCGAAGGCATTTACCATATTTTCTTTTGCGTTTTCTACCAGGCTATACAGAATTGCGCCTGCTTTTGTCCCGTTAGAAGGTTCGATCAAGATACAATGGTAAACGGGTGGATCTCCTGTTCTACGTAATCATTATCCATTGAGATATGTCCGTCGGTTAAGAAAAGGCGAAGATAATCTTCCTGATTTATGCTGTAATCAAGAGCTTTGTCGATGGTGCTGTTATGGGTTACCTAGGAGTACTTGAGTTTTGCCCATGCAAAATAAGTATCCACTTTTTCTGGAAGAATGAAATTTTGAAATAATATATTCCAGTTTAACTTGAATACAAGATAGATATATTCAATTTGAAGATGCTGGCAGTTTTTGTGGAAGATGCTATAATGTGATTGTAAATATACATAAGAAAGTACTTTTGGAGGAATGAGCTGTGAGTATTGGTTCACAAGTTGCAAAGAGAAGAAGAGAGTTGAGTCTTACACAACAGAAGTTGGCTGAAAAGATGGGAGTATCGTTTCAAGCGATAAGTTCTTGGGAAAGAGAAGAGTTTCTTCCAGATATAAATAAATTACAAAAATTAGCTGAGATATTAAATACTAAAATTTCTTATTTATTAGAGGAAAACGATACTGCAAGAGAATGGGATCTTCATGATATGATGTTTTCTCCTAAAAATATGCTTCGAAGAGTACGTATGTATTCACAGGCGAAAAATATGTGCGAGACGCAAAAAGCAATACGACTTATGCTTAAATACCACGCAGGTGCTGCGCGAAAGAGTAATAGAGGTGAGAATGTTCCATATATTACACATCCTCTTATGATGGCTTGCCATGCATTTGCATTAAGAATTGATAGTGATAATTTGATTGCAGCAATTCTTCTGCATGATGTAATAGAGGATAATGAAGCGGTTTCACTAAAAGATCTCGATGTAAATGAGGCAATAAAAAAAATAATAGATCTTGTTTCTTTTAGAATTGAAGAAGGAATGACCGAAGAGAAATCGAAAAGAATTTACTACGAAAAAATTGGAAAGAATAAAAGTGCATCGATATTAAAACTTTTAGATCGGTGTAATAACGTTTCGACTATGGCGATGGGATTTACACCCGAAAAAATGATGGAGTATATTGAAGAAACAGAAAAATATGTTTTGCCATTAGTTAACTGTGTAAAGTATGAATACGAATATTACAATGCAGCTTTTCTAATTAAGTATCAGCTCTTGAGTGTGATTGAAACATTGAAACGTACTTTATAGATTAAATGACATATTATAACATGTTTTAAGAAAAAATATAAAAGTATCTTTAATGTAAGAAAACACATAGAGAGGGAAAATACCATGGGACTTTTGAGAAAAATGCTAGAAACGGCAGGAGAAATATGAGTAATACTGAGAAAACGGCAAATAAAAATACGATTGATGTTTTGATGGTTCTTACAGAACGATGCAATTTAAATTGTAGATACTGCTATGAAAATTATAAAAGTAATAATAAAATGAGCTTTGAAGTCGCAAAAATGATTATAGATAATGAACTGTCAATGGTGAAAGGAACAGATAAAAAAATCATTTTTCAACTTTTTGGTGGAGAACCATCATTGGAATGGGAACTTATTAAAAGAATATATGAGTATACAGTAGCAAAAGCTAATTCTAATTTTGAAGGTTTTTTCATGATTACAAACGGAACAACGTTAGATGAAGAAAAAAAACGTTGGTTATTTGAACGAAAAGATACTTTTACATGTGGTTTAAGTTTGGATGGGACAAAAGAAGTTCAAGATATTAATCGAAGTAATTCGTATGATTTAATTGATTTTGATTTTTTTTCGAAAACATGGACAAATCAAAAGGTAAAAATGACGATAGACCCATTTACAATTGGAAAAATGGCAGAATGTGTTATACACTGTCATGAATTAGGGTTTGGGGCTCTTTGTAATTTAGCAGATGGAGTGGAGTGGAAAGAAGATAGTACACAAATACTAAAAGATCAGTTACTGAAATTGGTACACTATTATGATCAACATGACGATGTTCCGGTCTGTTCTATTTTGCAAATGCCGATTTTACATGTAGGAGTGGTTGAAAAGGATAAATTTCCTAAATGGTGTGGAATAGGAACAAACATACATGCATATGATACAAAGGGCGAAAAATATCCATGTCAGTTATATATGTCATTAGCCAATAAAAAAAAGGAAAAACCAGATATTAGAGAATATTATCCAGCAGATGTACTTGACAAAAAATGTAGAGAGTGCATTTTGTTCGGATGTTGTCCAACCTGTTATGGAACAAATTGTATTAGAGGGAAAAATCAATTTTATCATTCGCAGATTGAATGTGCAAACATTAAAACTCAGTTTTTGGCTACAGCCTTTTTGATGTATAAAAAATATAAAAAGGGGATTTTGAATTTGACAGAACCCGAAGAGTATTTGTTACTTAATAGTATTTGTAAAATACAAAAGGAATTCGCAGATGAAATTTGATTAAAAGTACACTACTTTTAAAATATAAAAAGAAAGGAGAGAAAAATATGTTTAAGATTAACTCAGAAGAAATCGAGAAACTCACTGGAAGAATGGCTGAATTGATTGAATGCAAACCAGAGTTATTAGCTGGTTTTGCTTGTTCAGCAAGTGATAACAGCTGTGGCTGTGGATGGGACTGTTCGAGTACAAAAACTTGATAATTCAGTTCTATATTGAATGTTGGGGTGTACTGAAAAGTACACTTCCAACATTCTTGCACTACCACTAGAACTGGCTGCCCCTTTGAGGCGGTCCTAAATGTTCTATTTTAAATTGCGACAACGAGAGAGCGCGAAAACTTTGTAAATAAGCTTCTTTTATGATAATTAAGAGCGATAATCTTGTGAAGCATGCTTGTTGCTCTTGCTTTATATAGACTCTATGTCAATGTAAAGTAAATGGTAAACGTAAGCGGTACAATGCATATTCCGTAGAATCTGCGCATCCGTTCCGAAGGAACGGAGCGCCATTCCGCTTTAAACTGAGCAATGCTCAGCTAGTTGAATATTCCTGCGCGATGAAATCGCACTTCCGAAAATCTGGAAATCAGCTATCCGGGAAGTGGAAATCATCGCATGCGAGTCTACTCGCGTAGTTCTTTAGCTAATCCATACACCTCACGCATCGAGATGTCATGTTCGGCATCAATGCTTGTAATATTGATTCGATAACTGTCATGTGCAATACGGTCAATGATCGCATCCGCCAAAGGGCTGTCATCACCTCCAAGCTGCTCGTACCATTCCTCAAATATATACTGGGAGCAAAAAATCGTGGATGATTTCTTGCGCCGACGGTGAAGAAGTTCAAAGATATCTTTTTGTTCTACATCTGTTGGTTTTAGAAGAAGCCATTCATCTAGAATGAGAACTACTGGATTGGCGTACTTCGCCATGACCTTTCGATAGTTGCCATCCTTCCTTCCGATTTCCAGATCCATAAGAAGATCCGGGAGGCGGACATACTTGGTATTGTAATACCGTCGGCAGGCTTCCATTCCAAAGGCACAGGCCATGTAAGTTTTTCCACAGCCTGTTGCGCCGGTGATAAAAAGATTCCTGTGCTCGGCTATATACTCACAGGTCGCAAGTCGGTTAATAAAGTCCTTGTTGAGTTTACGGCCAGAACTGTAGTTGATATCCAGGATATTCGCTTCTGGCTGATCAAAAGTAAGCGTTTACAGAAATACCACCAGACGTATTCATAAGTCAGGCGAAGAAGAAAAAATTTTCAAAAGAAAGCTTCCATTGAAGGGATATTTCGGGATACTATGAGAAGCTTTCTGGAGGATAATTATGAAGAAGTTAGTGAATGTTTTGATACTTGAGAGAGATAACGAGTAAGAGGGGTGTAAGAGTATGATTTATCTGACAGGGGATACCCATGGGGAATTTGAGAGAATTGTAGAGTTTTGCGAACATTTTCATACAGTAAAGTCGGATGTGATGATTATCCTTGGTGACGCAGGCATTAATTTTTCGGGAGAGTTCTTTGATCGCCCTAAGAAAGAACTGTTGCAGTCTTTGCCGATTACTATATTTGCAATCCATGGGAATCATGAGATTCGACCAGCCTTTCTTCCTGGGTATGTTGAGAAGACGTGGAAAGGCGGGGTGGTTTATTATCAAGAGAACTACCCTACCGTGTTGTTTGGTAAAGACGGGGAGATTTTCCAAATGAATGGAAAACGTGTGATTGTAATTGGTGGCGCTTACAGTGTAGATAAGATGTACCGAGTATCTCACGGGTATGGATGGTGGCCAGATGAACAGCCTTCAGAAGAGATAAAAGCATATGTGGAATCTCAGTTAAAGCAGAGCAATTGGAAGATAGATATTGTACTCAGTCACACGGTTCCTTTGAAATATGAACCAAGGGAAGTCTTTATACCAGGAACTAGATATAAAAATGTGGACAAGGCAACAGAGATTTGGCTGGATTCTATCGAAGATCGGCTACAATATGAAAAATGGTACGCGGGACATTTTCATATAGAAAAGCAGATTGATAAACTTGAAATATTGTTTGAAAACTATGCAGTGCTGTAAATTGAACTTATACTTTAAAAAGTGGTTGAAAATGGAGAGATATTTATATGAGTAGGATTTGGGTTACCAGTGATTTACATATTGGGCATAACAGGGAGTTTATTTATAAAACTAGAGGTTTTAATAATATTGAAGAGCATGATAAAAAATTAGTTATCAATTGGAATGAAGTTGTGGATCCAGCTGATGTGGTTTATATCTTGGGGGATGTGATGTTAAAACACAATCTCCAAGATACCGATTTTTCCTATGGGTTATCTATTTTAGAGCAATTAAATGGAAAACTGATTATTATTCGTGGAAACCATGATAGTATAGGGAAGATTGAAAAATATAAGACGTGTCAAAATGTCGTACAGGCCGGAGATGCTGCTTTATATTTAGATTATCCGGAGACGGGAAGGTATCATTTCTATTTGACTCACTATCCGACACTGGTCTCTCATAAAAATTTGAAACCTGTAAAAAGCGCATTGATTAATATTTATGGTCATACACATCAAAAGGAACGTTTTTATGAGGGACATCCATATATGTATTGTGCGTGTTTGGATGCACATGAATTAAGACCTGTTTTGCTAGATGATAATATTATCGAAGAAATTAAGTTGCAGAAATCATTATATAGAGAAAGTATTTGAAAGAAACACAGCTGATGTTTTAATTCTTTCCAATGCCTAAGCATTTCTACTGGTCTCATCTGATTGAGCATGTTCTTCAGTCCAATTGGATTGTAGCAGTAAGCTCCTGACATTCCATTTTCATCATATATGATGTCATCAATTTCAATAATCATAGCTGACATCATATAAACATTCTCTGTCAGGCATTCATGCCCCATGTAAGAACAGCCATTGGTGCAGGTTAAAATCTGCATCCTATCAGCTACTCCTTTTCTTTGGTACTGTTCATAGAGCTTAACTGAATCATCAATGGTCTGATACAGCTCAGTCAGGTCATCATAAATAGTTATTGTCTTTCCTACTGCCTGGAACTGATTATCATCTTTCTTAGTTGGTTTTTGTATGGTCTGAACCAAGCCTCTACCCACATCAGGAGTCTTTGCATCACGTACATCAAATAATCCATCTGGAAAAATCTCTCTGTAGAAGCTCCTAGAATCCACCTCAGTATAGCGATTGTCAACAAACCACTCTGCTAATACGTTCTCTTCAGGATTTAACATACAACCTCCTTTCCTATTATTCACATTCTGTCAATTATACGTTCTCTTATTTTTCTTACGGTTCTCATCCATATTTATCAACGTTACAGTTAAATTGTTCAGAGGAATGTCTCCAAGAATACATACTTAAGACAGTTTCGGATGGGATACAGGGTACGGGAAAATATGAAATTAAGATATGGTCCAATTATGATATGATTGTTTTTACAATAAATGTGAAACGATCGATCCTACTGTGAATGAATATATTTTATTTTATTGTGCAAAAGGAATAATGATATTGAACCACTTTCATGATATAATTGGGGTATTAAAAGAAAATATCATTGCTATACACTGAGAATGACCATGTAGATTTTTTAATGGAAGTTGATAATGCGTTGGAAAAAGGACTTATGAAGAATGAGGGGTTCCAACGGGGATAAAAAATCTAAAGGAGAAACTACAATGAGAAAAAGCTTATCGACATTTTACCGCGATAGTCTTTCAGACACAGCCCAATTTTACTATGAGACTATCAACAAACTTGCTATTGAACGTGAAGATAAATTCAAAATAAATTTTACCGACCCTGAGCTTGATAAAAATATCACCGCATCGATAGAGGCACTGCGCAATGATCATCCAGAGTTTTATTTCTTAAATGGATTTTCTGTAGAGGGAGATGAAATTCAGCTCACCTACAAGATGTTAACCACAACCGCTGACCTGGATAAAGTAATGGACAGAATCACTTTTGAGGCAAGAAGAGGTTCAAGCCGTTTTTTTCAAGCGGCAGCGGTATACGATTATATCGTAACACATATCTCAGAGCGTCCAAGGTATGAGTCGCCGTTGCTTCACGATTCAACTATCATTAATCCGGCACTCTTTCATATAGGAAATAATGAAGGTTGTTGCCGTTTGATGGTTTATGCGATGCGTTATCTCGGCAATAATGCTGCTGTCATGTGCCAGGGAGACGCCTTTTACTGCCTTCTGAATCTTGATAACGGTCTGTTTAAAGTGGACTTTTTGAAGAATAAAAAAAACGCACTTGAACAGTACCCTGAAAGCGAAAAAAGCAGCGAATGGCTCTTGGAACTTCCAGTAGAAGCGGCTGCCAGAGAGCTAAATTATATGTCGAGTCCTTTATTCCAGCGGGTGGTACGCGATTTGGGTGAGACTGAAAATGGACGTCAGCTCTTATGTACCTACTTTATGAAATACGAATTTACATTCGAAAATTTATCCTGGGATTTTCTGCGTGCTATTGCCAAAACGGGATATGATACCAACACGGAACAGATGTTGGAACAGATGGCGAATGTACATTTTATAAAAGCTTTGAATGTGCAGAATGGCTCAGCGTATTATCTTGAAGAGAATCGGAATCAGTATATGCAGATCATGACACAGCTGCATCCTGAAACACCGGAAGAAATTTTATGGGCGCAAATAGGAAAGAAATATCCTGATATTGCAAACAAATATAAAAAATGTTTTAATGAGTGGATCTATAGATGCGACATGACTGAAATTATACCTTTTTGGAAGGCATAAACGCGGCGGGGAGTGATCAAAGATGAATCATATAGTGGAAATCTGCGTGTCGACTCCAGAAGAATTAAAAGAAGCGATGAGTTTATCAAAATACTGTTTTTGGAGAAAAAGCGTCATTTCCATACACTATAATTATGGAGTTGAAAAAATCAGACATGAGATTCGAGAAATCGATAGCGATTTTGGTTATTGTTTTTCTGGCACGCAGCTTGAAGAATATTCAACTGATATATCTACAGAATTGGGAAAGGGGTATAATGTAGGTATTACATCTATCTTTAATGCTGACGTTGAAGACTTGATTTATCTGGGCTCAGAGATTGCTGAGATTTTGAATCAGGAAATCCTGAATAGCGAAGATCCATATGAAAAGATAAAGAAATTCGATGAGTTTATAAAAGAAAGTTTTCAGCTTAAAAGCCCAAATAAGATTGGCAGATATCTGGCCAGTATATTGTCAAAAAATAGCGCTAAGCTGTATCAGACAGTTAGCGCAATCGCAACCCTGACACTCTCTCAGATGGGTATCAAAACTCTTTTGATATATGGTAAAGCACATGAGATACATAGTTGGAAACCCCATGTGTGGAATGCTGTAAAAATTCATGGGGCGTGGGTTCATGTCGATTTCGGATATTCCATAAGTTCCATGTTTCTCCCTAATAGCATGTCTCTTTTGGAGGAAAAGTCTTTCGTTGCGACACATTTGTGGAACCACGAAGCGTATAATGACACATCAATGGAGTTGGCATGGCAGAAAACATATCCACGATATAAAGCATCTATCCGGGCGGATGAGAAAACCATTGTGCTCAATGGAGTGAGCATATTATTGGAAGAGCCTTTAATGATCTATAGAAACAACCGGCTATGGATAGATCTGTTGAGCTTGATACGGATATTAGGCGGATTTTTGTTGGTGGATTCAGACTCAGGCTTCACAAATATCTATTTAAACAACTGTAAAAAGCCTTTAAAAACCAGAATGGAACAATATAAGAACCGTTTTTTCGACATAAAAATCTTAGATGATTTCTGCAGCTGCTTCCATGACGGAATAAACATCGAAATTGATATTTATTTCGGAAATTAGAGTTGCTGCTTCATAGTACTTATACAGGGCGTCAATGCATTAAGAATAACGATAGATATGGAGATGATCGTGAAATGGACAAAAACAATAGGACGGATTTTGACGGTATTAAATCTGGTGATGAAGACGAACTTGATATATCCGGTTCTCTCGATATAATTGCACAGATGGAAGCCGCACTCGCTGAACTTGAGAGAAGAGAAAAAGAACTTGATCCAGAAGAAGAAAAACTCTTTATGTGTGTTCAGGAAACTTTATTAGAACACGGATTGAAATATATCTATGACGCAGACACTCAGAGAGTGATCGAAGTTATGCTCGGGGAAGATAACATGCCATTTCGGATGCAAATTAACCTGAGAGATTCAAGGCTGGTCTGCAGGTCGACTTTCCCATTTCGAATTCAGTGCAATTCGTTGGCATTAGTTGCGCTGTACATAACTGAATTCAATGCGAAAAGAGAGCTTCCAAGTATAAAAATGGACATGGAAAAAGGCGAAGTCGTCATGGAATATTCGTATTTTCTTAAGACGTCGATAGAATATGATAAAAAGCGTTTATGGTTCTATATAGATGCCTTGATTAGTCCGATGTTCGATGCTTACCAATGCCTGCATCGATTAGCAGTGGGAAAAGTCTCCAAGGATTCGAAAGATTATTATAGAGCACTTCTCGAAAAGTCGCTGGCAGTTATTGATGGTCATGAAGAAGATGAGCAGTATATTAATTATGGATCAAGCGGGCTGAAAGGGGCGTTGGAGTTTAAAGACTGATGACAAGAAAATGTCATAAGAGAATGAAAGCGAACATGCGGAGGGAAGATAGACAATGTATCCGGTCCTAAAAAAAGGGACACGTTTGCGGGGCTTCATAGACAAGAACCAACGTATACGCCCCTATATGGAAAATGCTTATGGAAAATTTGAACTTGAAAGAGGGCTGCTCTATGAACTCTTAGATGCAGATGGAACGGAGCCATTTAAACCGCCGTACAATGACCCACAGATACTTGCTGATTTGAAAAAGTACGGCTTAATTGAAACACCAAGATTTATGCGAGTCGGGCGAGAGACGCTCTTCATTCTGATAAATCTTAATAAAAAATTTAAACATAGAAGCATTTTTAAGGTATTAAACATGTTTCTTCCAATTGTATCTGTCAGTATCTTTGTATTAGGGGTATGTCAGCCGGGAATAAAAAACGTGCATGTTGGAGATGAGTGCAGCATGCCGCTTCTCATTTTCCTTAGTATGTGTTCGGTCATTTTACATGAAGCGGGACACTTACTGGCAGCTATTTCAGCTGGCCAGAAAATCGACCATATAGGAATCACGTTTTGGAGCATAATTCCGACGGGGGCGTATATATCTGTCGATGATAAGATAAATTCACGAAAAAGTGAGCAGATGCAGTTCGGACTGGCTGGGATTGAAGTAAATCTTTTGATTACAGGAATTTGTCTGATTCTGATCGGCAGACATTATGATTGGGCTTATGAGCTGGTTAACATTGCGTTTTTCAACATTATTCTTATAATTGGTAATATAGTGCCAATTCCAGGGCTGGATGGTGAGAAGGCATTAAGTGTACTTTGTGGAATAAGCAGTATTGGTAAAGTTGCTCAAAAGAGTCTGTTCGATAAGAAAAGGCGGCAGCGTCTTTTGCGTACGGGCTGGTCAGGATATATCTGCTTTTTTATTTTCTGTCTGGTTATGTTTTCGCGAGTCATTCCTTTACTGTTTCTACTGCTTGAGTGGAAAATATTATGTTCCATACCTTCTTAAATAGAAAAATACAAAGGGGAATTATAAAAATCATGAATATTTTGTATAAAATAGGTGATCTCTACAATTTGTTGGTAGATGCATTGTTTTGGTTATTGTATGACAAAATTGGCATTAAAAAGGTAAAGAGATTCTATTTGAACGTTCTAATTTTGATTAGCATTCCGACATTATTATTGGTCATGCTTTCATTTGTTTTTTCGTTGGAGCTGGCGTTCGATCCATACAGACTGGTAGGCATATTTGGGAAGAAAACATACTCAATGTTGATTACTCTGCGCCGTCCGGCGTATGTGGTGAGTGTTGTTGCTGGTGTGATTTTTATTAGGAGAACGAAAAAACAGTTGAGAAGTGCCGGCTTGGATAAAAGGACACGTTTAGGGCTGCTGATATTCCTGTTGATGACGGTAGTGTTTGTGTCTGGCAAGGTAATTAGAACATGTGAGAATTATATATATAAGCACTATGGTGAAGCACATACATCGGACTACATAGATTATGAGTTTGCTTATCCGAATATATCGGTGGAGATACTCACCTACCCGAATGAAACCTGGTTTCAAAAAGCATTAAAAACACAGGCGACCTTTGAACGATTTGTAGGGGAAATTGTACCCGATGTGGGCGGCAAGGCCCTGAGAACGGAGGAAGTTCCTGAAGACTGGTGGAGACTGAAAGTGTGGCGTAGAATTGCCTGGTTAGAATATTACTCTGGTGACTTCTTTTGGTTGGTTTTTTGTTGGTGGCCGCTAGGGATGGTTACAGGGGCTGTCAGGACGAGACCGCGTAGACGGGAAAAATGATGAAAGTAATCGACATGGATAGCTTCTATCTTTTAGCCTAATGGCCTTATAGCATAAGACAAAAGTGGTTTCAAGATTCAAAGAATATTTTCTCATGTCATTTCTTTCCGCCCCCATTTTGCCACTTTTTTATAAGAGAAGCGTAAGACTCGTCAAGTTGCATTTCGTTCGGAGATAAGCTATAATGGAATGAGTGCTAAATTTAAGTGAGGTGGATCGCTATGAAAAAATCGATCAAGACAGCTATCTTCGCATGCATCTTTGCGGCAGCATTCCAGATCACGGCGTTTGCCGGATTTACCTGGAGAGTTGAGAGTGCGGACAGTTCCTATGTGGGGACGACGAATGTGACTGTGACAAATACATCGGGAAAGAAAGAGACGGAGGATGCGCCGATCGTAAAGAGAGGAACCGTCGTGACGTTTACGGAGGCGGCAGCGAGTGCGACTTATACGGTAAGGGCATATGATGGGATGGGAAATCCGATCCGGGATTTCAGCGCGTCTCTCGGAACGGTAAAGAAAGGCGGTACTCTCCAGTATACACTGGACTGGAACGCGAGAAAGTCGGAAGGAAAGTCCTCCTACACAGGACAGGCCGGTGTCTTTGAAATCCAGGCGAAGGATTCCGACGGAAAGACATGGAGACAGAGATTTGTGATCAATAATGTCTGCGCGTCAGGTGTGCTCTCCAATATGTACCTCTACAGCAAAGGTGCTCTCTACCAGTGGAAGAGCAATTCCAAAGGCTGGTGGGTGGACAAAAAGTCCGGCGGCTACCTCACAAATGCCTGGTTCCAGTCGCCGGTGAGCGGACTCTGGTACTATATGGGCTCTGACGGATATATGCTGACGAATACGACAACTCCGGATGGATATAAGGTCAATGCAAGTGGTGTGTGGGTGAAATAGTACTGCACTATAAAGATTCTGGAAAAGTCATGGCAGGAAAAGCCCTGTGTTCAGATATTCTACGGATCTGAAATGCGAAATATCGGTAAAATGTCGCCATAGTGTGTGTGTAAAAAATTGCATGTCATAAATGATAATTTACTTAAATGAGAAAAGTTCTCAATAAGAATCTTCCATTTTCTGCAAAAAGGTGTATGATAAAAATAGTTAGCAGCACCTAACAAACGGCTCGCGATCCACCCGGATCACATGAAAAACTTCCGATGGGAACGGCCGCTTTTAACGCAACTCCTGCGGGAGGGAAATGGAGCAGATCATGGGAAGATTTTATCAGCTTTCAAAGAAAATTTCGGAGCAGGAGGCATCGGAGATCATGCGGGAAGTCCTGGAACTTCCGGATATCCGGGATGCCGAGATCATTGATGACCGCAGCCGGGTCAGAGTTGAGACGAAGGACAATGTGTTTATCGATGTGATGAGTACGGTTGTAAATATTTTCCGCCGCGTGGCAGGCGGATGCGAGCTGTCCTTTGCGGGATTCGCTTATAAGGACTGAGGAGCAATAAAAAGAAAAGTGTGCGGGAAATCGCGCGCGGCAATAAAAAGCGCAGGATCATGGACTTATTGGAGTCTGTGATCGCTGCGCTTTTTTGTTGAATTGCATTTCAGACATTTTTAAGGACGTTCATAATGAAAATGGAACTTTCGAGAGAAGTTTTACATTACTCAATTCTTCGCTTCAGAAGAATATTTCTTAATATGTTCCTTGATCGCCGCAAAGCTCTCAGCACTGATATCGTGCTCGATACGGCACGCGTCCTCGAGAGCTGTCTTTTCACTGACTCCGAGGTCCATCAGCCATTTGGAGAGGGCCGTGTGGCGCTCATAGATCGTCTCGGCGATCCGGCGGCCTTCGTCGGTCAGTGTAATGTGTCCCTCGTCATTTACCAGGATCAGATTGTTGACCCGGAGATTTTTCATTGCGACACTGACGCTTGGTTTCGAGAAGCCGAGCTCGGTCGCGATATCGATAGAACGCACATACGGCTGTTTTTCACTTAACATTAAAATTGTCTCAAGATAGTTTTCAGCGGATTCCTGGATTTTCAAATAATTACCCCCATATATTGGAACATCATGCAGCTTTGTGCCGGAAATCTCCCGATTAAACAGAGCTGCGTCTGCAGGTGTCAGTCAGTTAAACGAAGCTTACAGGATTTTTATCTTCCTGTTCATGTCTTATCACAGTCAGCATAACGTGTGTGCAAGGTTGCCTTTTCACGGGCATGGAGTGCCCGTGTACTGTAACGAGTGCAGACCTGTTGAACAGTTATAATTCGTCCTTCTACTATAACACAAGATATGGACTGAGTCAAAGTTAATTCCACTTGTTTTTGAAAATCTATAAAGATTTTTGAACCGAAAAGTCCGGATCGGCAGCATGAGTGATCGGGCTGTTCGCTGCCATTTCGCGTGGCGGGATAAATGCGATAGGACCATACGATTAGCTAAAGCTAACTAATGAGAAAAACTCTCAATAGCAGATATTGACATTGAAGTTAGTTTATGCTAACCTTATATCATCAGTTAGACGGAGCTAACCTTTAGGCAAAGGAGGAATATTACATGAGCGTTGTTATTATCGGCGGACATGACCGCATGGTCAGACAGTATAAAGAAATTTGTGAAAATCATAAATATAAAGCGAAAGTTTTTACTCAGATGAAGACAGGACTCGATAAGCTGATCGGAAGACCGGATCTTTTGATCCTGTTTACAAATACGGTATCCCACAAGATGGTACGCTGCGTACTGGACGAGGTGGATGAGGACCGTACCGATATCGTCCGCTGTCATACGAGCAGCGGAACAGCACTGGCTGAAATCCTCGAAAAGCATAGCGCGTGATGTTCAGAAAGGCGGTATACGCATGAGCGAAGAGATCTTCGGGGCAGTACAGAAGCTCCCGGTGAACGGAACGAAGAAGCAGGTTGTTTTGCAGTGCGCGCCGCTTCTCACAGGGATCAAATTATCGAATCTCCTGAACGTACGGGCAGATCAGAAAGAGGAAGTGTTCCGGATCTTTGAAGGATCACCGGTCTGCTGCAGAGTGCTCTATGAATTTCAAGGAAGGTTGTCCATCCTTTTATATCGTCCGGGAATGCTCGCGGCATACTTGGAACGCGAAGATGTAAAAAAAATGATGACATCTTTCGGGTATGAAAATCCGGATCTGGAAGAAACTTTGAACAGGATCGCGGATGCTTATCAGGATCATATGAACGGAAAACGCGGTTTTCCGCATGAGATCGGACTTGTCCTCGGCTATCCGCCGGTGGATGTGGAAGGATTTATCGAAAAAGAAGGCAGAGATTTTCTGTACTCCGGATACTGGAAAGTATATGGAAATCTGGAAGATACATTAAAAACATTTGAAGCTTACGATCAGGCGAGAGATTATGTGATCGGCATGACCGGAAACGGGAATGAAATCAGGGATATCCTGGCGGCATCGTAAATACCGCCGGTTCCAATTATAAAAGCGGCGGACGGCGAGGTCCGGGTTACCGCAAAACAAATTTCAGGAGGAAATCAAAAATGGATAAGGTTATTGTTGCATACTGGTCCCAGACAGGAAATACAGCTGCTATGGCTGCAGCAGTCGGCGAAGGAATCACAGAGGCAGGAAAAGAGGCTGTTGTCACAGATATCTCTTCCGTTTCCATGGATGACTTAAAGGAAGCTTCCGCTTTCGCACTCGGATGCCCGGCAATGGGAGCTGAGGTCCTTGAGGAAGGCGAGATGGAGCCGTTCGTAACAGAAGTTGAGGCTTTCGCAGCTGGCAAGAAGATCGGTCTGTTCGGTTCCTACGGCTGGGGAGACGGCCAGTGGATGAGAGACTGGGAAGACAGAATGAAAGCTGCAGGCGCAACTGTTGTCGGCGGTGAGGGCGTGATCTGCCAGGAAACACCGGATGATGATGCACTCGCAAACTGCAAGGCACTTGGAAAAGAGCTCGCTGCATTAGCATAAGAGAGCAACTGCAAAGAAGTGTGCCGGGAAATATTTTAATAGGAAGATAAAAAGACACAGCCGGGAGAGGATGCAGTCCCGGCTGTGTCTTTTTTGTTTAACAGGAAATTCCGATGGAACTTCCTGTTAAACAAAAAGGCACTGCGTGCCTAAGATGCGCACTCGCGCGAAGATGATGGTTGTCGCAAGCGACCGCGCTCGGCGCGAGAATGTGTCTCGGCACATTCTTTTTTATTTCCAAGCATTTGGCATGAAGATCAGAAAAACGTCCGTATAAAATTGCCCTTGCAGAACCGGTACTGCCTTGTCGGACGGCCTTTTCCCTCCTGCTTCTGCGACTCGATCTCTTCTATTAAATTGGAGTCGAGGAGCTGCTGAAGGATCCGGTTGCAGCTGCGGCTTGTGATATTGAGCCACTGGGAGAGGGAGGCGGCTGTCATGACCGTGTCTTTATCCATCTGGAAGAGACCGACGATCTTTAAGAGATTGCTCTCATTGATCCCATTCTTCTGGGAGTAATCAAGCGCTCTCGTGTTGGAATAACTGTAGTTTAAGGATCTGGTGAGGGAGAGCGGTCCTGTGAGAGCGTTGTCCTCGCCGGAGATGACGAAACCATCGTTCTTTCCGTATTTGACTGCTTCCTGCAGTGCGAGATCTGCCTGGTAATGGCTTTCGCCCAGTGATTTTCCGAATCCGGCACCGAGACGGAATTCGAGGTCGCCCTTCTGGTCCAGGAAAGCGATGAGATCCTGGATCCTGCTGAAACTGCTCTTATAGAGATCACTGTCGAGAGCGAGCTCGAACCGGTTAGAGATGGCGTGAATGGCGAAATCGTAATTGTATTCCTTTCGGAAATCCAGGAGATATTTGTGCAGTGTGATTTCCAGATATTCCCGGTCCTGGGAAGAAATATTATCCGGATAGACAAGCTTTATGAGGATCACGAGCTTGTTGAGCTGGCTTTTCTGCTTTAAGCGGATGGAGTTTACCGCGTGGCGGATCGAGTCGCGGACCATCTCCTCGGTCGGAAGAAAGTGGATGTACGGGATCTGGAGCTTATTGAGGACCTCCAGCTGATTGGTCGTTCTCGTAAACATCATATCGATCTTTTTCTCTTTCCACAGCTCTACGGCGCGCTCCTTTAATGTCTCATAATTATAGACGGGATTTTCAAAGCAGTAGGGCATGTGCTCCGGATCCAGGTATTTTTTCAGATTCATGAAATCATTGACCGGAGTCAGAAAATCGATATAAAGCCTGTTCAGCGGAACATCCGGGTAATGGATCACGAAATTTAAAAGAATGGACAGGAGCGTCTTCTCTGTATAGGAAATAAAGGTGCAGGGGACTTTCAGATCGTCCACATGCGTCAGAATATAGGAATATCCGAGCTCACCGGAGAAGAAGAGGACATCCGAGATGTCTTTACACTGGTCATATATGTCCTTAATTTCCTCCAGACTCTCGTAGACATACTTGTGAAATACGCATCCGAAATCGTTGTGTTCGATCGCTTTATCGATGACAGCCATTGATTTTAAAGGACTTATGATGCTGATACTGATCATGGCCGAACCTCCTTTTATATATGAAAAAATGATATAAAGACATGCTATTAACGACAGCCATGTCGATAAATCGGCTTTTGTAAGAATCGTACCACAGATTGTTGACAAAGTCAAAAGGGTATGTTAGAATAAGGACAAATAAAGGACGTAAGCAAAATGAGTCTTAAATAAATCAAGGGATTCGAAAGATCCGTATTGAGGGAAATACAGAAGCTTTCGGATCGCGCGATGCAGCGAGAAATCCTGTATACATATTGAAAACAACGTATTATATATGGTATTTAAACTGTATATACAAAAGATACAAAAGTTTTCTCGGAAATCCAATTAAGGACTTGATTGAGACTCACGAGCAAAGAAAAGTCTTTTATTAGTGCAAAATGGCACAGGGGTTTAAGAACCAACATTTAAGGAGGTATTTGCGAGATGAGCAAGTATGTTGAGAGGGTAATTGAGGACGTAAAAACTAAATATGCACATGAGCCGGAGTTCTGCCAGACTGTAGAAGAAGTATTATCTTCCATCGGTCCGGTTGTAGACGCACATCCGGAGTATGAGAAGGTTGCCCTTCTTGAGAGAATGGTAATCCCGGAGAGAGTTATCGAGTTCCGTGTTCCGTGGGAGGATGACAACGGAAACATTCATGTAAATACAGGTTACCGTGTACAGTTCAACGGAGCAATTGGACCGTACAAGGGAGGTTTAAGATTCGCACCGAGCGTAAACCTTTCCATCATGAAATTCTTAGGTTTCGAGCAGACATTCAAAGATAGCTTAACAACACTTCCGATCGGCGGCGCTAAGGGTGGTTCCGACTTCGATCCGAACGGCAAGAGCGACAGAGAAGTTATGAGATTCTGCCAGGCATTCATGACAGAGTTATATCGTCACATCGGTCCGGATGTCGATGTTCCGGCTGGTGACCTTGGTGTTGGTGGACGTGAGATCGGTTATCTGTTCGGTCAGTACAGAAAATTAAGAGGCGCTTACGAGAACGGCGTATTAACAGGTAAGGCTCGTTCCTTCGGTGGTTCCTTAATCCGTCCGGAAGCTACAGGTTTCGGCGCTGTTTACTACCTTGAGTCCGTTATGAAACATGAGCATGATACATTAGAGGGCAAGACCGTTGCAGTTGCTGGTTTCGGTAACGTTGCATGGGGCGTTGTTCAGAAATTAAGCGAATTAGGCGCTAAGCCGGTTACACTTTCCGGTCCGGATGGATACATCTACGATCCGGATGGAATCACAACAAAAGAGAAATTCGACTACATGCTTGAGATGAGAGCATCTGGACGTAACAAAGTTCAGGACTACGCTGACAAGTTCGGCTGCAAGTTCGTAGCTGGTGACAAGCCGTGGGGCGAGAAAGTTGACATCATCATGCCGTGTGCTACACAGAACGATGTAGACCTTACACAGGCTAAGAGAATCGTAGCTAACAACATCAAGTACTACATCGAAGTTGCTAACATGCCGACAACAAACGAAGCTCTTAGATTCTTAATGGATCAGAAGAACATGATCGTTGCTCCGTCTAAGGCTGTTAACGCTGGTGGTGTTCTTGTATCTGCTCTTGAGATGAGCCAGAACAGCGAGAGAATCTCCTGGACAGCTGAGGAAGTTGATTCCAAACTTCATCACATCATGACAGAGATTCACGATGGTTCTGCAGCTTGCGCTGAGAAGTATGGCCTTGGTTACAACCTGGTTGCAGGTGCTAACATGGTTGGCTTCCAGAAGGTTGCAGATGCTATGATGGCTCAGGGTATCGCTTGGTAGTTTGAAGCGAACCTCGGATATCGAAGCCCGCGGTTTCTAAAAACTGCATAAGGGCACTAGATACTGAATATAGGGGATGCTGTCGGGGAGTGTGCCCGACGGCATCCCTTTTCTGATTTGTTGGAAAATGGATCAGAATTACTGCTGATGAGAGAATTTACTGTTTGTTTTTGCAGAAAAATGAAATATATGGGAATGTTTGGTGCAGATTCCGGATATTTGTCTGAGAGAGAAAAACAGTAAAGCAGAAGCGGGGAAAAAGAACATTTTATTCACAAAATGCTCAATGGGAATAAAATATTCTTTATTAAGAAAATAAATCAAATTCGCGAAAATACTTTACAAAATAATGTACTTCAAGTAGAATAGATGAGTACGGGGTATGATCCTCCATGTGGTTGATGGAGGAAAGGAACATTGTCCTGAAAGGAGAGTTTTTTTTATGAATTGTCTTATTATCGACAAAGTATGGGGTGGAATCGCTGAGGAACTCAGCAAAGTTATGAATGTTAAGACAGCTGCTAATCTTCCGTGCAGCAAAGAGGAGCTTATCGCAGAGATCGGTGATGTTGATGTCCTGATCATGCGTGTAGACCCGAAGATCGACAAAGAGATCATCGATGCTGCAAAGAACTTAAAGGTTATCGGTGTTTGCTCTGTTGGTTTAAACCACATCGATATGGATTACGCAAAATCCAAAGGAATCCAGGTATTCAACGCACCGGGCTTAAATGCAAACGCAGTTGCTGAGCTGACATTCTCCAAGATGTTAGATATCTCCCGTGGAACATTCGTAGCAAACTACGATGTAAAAGTAAAACACGAGTGGGATAAATATAAATTCGAAGGCCGCGAGCTGAGAGGCAAGACTCTTGGTATCATGGGCTTTGGCCGTATCGGTCAGCGTGTAGGTGAGCTTGGCCGTGCATTCAAGATGAACATCGTTGCTTACGATCCGTTCCTTCCGGACGAAGTATTCAAGCAGCAGGAGGCTACAAAGGCTTCTATCGACGAGCTGATCAAAGTTTCCGACTTCATCTCCATCCATGTACCGCTGACACCAGAGACAAAAGACCTCTTCAACAAGAAGTCCATCGCTGAGATGAAAGACGGCGCAGTTGTTCTTAACATGAGCCGTGGCGGTATCGTAAACGAGGCTGATATGTACGAGGCTCTGAAAGAGGGCAGAATCGGCGGCTATGCAGCAGACGTTATGGAGAACGAGCTTGCAGGCAGCGGTTTAACAGGTAACGATACATTCGCAAGCCCGCTGTTTGACTGCGACAACTTCATCGTATCCCCGCACATCGGCGCTCAGTCCGTAGATGCTTCCAAGGATATCGGTGTTCACATCGTTGCTAAAGTGAAAGAGGCTCTTGGCTTATAATTTACGCGAACAACGAGCCAAAGTCCGCGCTTGCGCGAGACCTTGGCGACTGCCGCGATAACAAGGGGAAACTCGCGAAGCGTGTTTTCACTTGTTTTGGGCTATTTTTTCGACAACATGATATATTTGATGAAATCATCGACGGTCGGTCCGACACCTGGATAGCGTTTCATGGAGAGCAGGATCGGGCGTCTTGCGAGAGGATCATCGATCTTATAGTAGCAGAGCTTTTCTGTTTTTTCCGCATATTTCAACAGCGTATCGCGGAAAAAGATGATGCCGGTCTGACCGCTCCTCGCGACATTGTAGGCGGTCTGAAGCTGGTCAAAGTACATGACCGTATTTGGCTCGAAGCCGGCATGCTCGCAGATACTCATGCTGCGCCGGTAGGAGTCATGGTTTTTCTTGAGCATCAGAAACGGCTCTTTCGCGACAAGGGAAAGATCGACAGACGGGACCTCCTCGTCGAGAAAACTGCGGTTTAAAATGGACTCTCTGGAAATCTGATACGATTTCAACTCCTCATTGACCGGAAAAGAAGCTGGGATCGCCATGATCATATATTCATAGTCGAGCACCATGCGCTCAAACATTTCGGGGTCCAGTTCCTCCACATCGATCGTGATGTCGAACTCGCCGGACCGCAGCCCGTCATCCATGCCGGAGGTGTCCGTCTCGGTCACGTTGATCTGGCATTTCGGGTTGAGTCTCCGGTAGCCGCGAATAAGCTCCGGGAGAAAATAAGCGCAGAAATATCCGGAGCTTCCGATGTTGATGACGCCGCTCCGGATTCCGGCGAGATTCGCAAAATGCCGGTCGATCTCGTTGCTCAGCTCATAGATTTTTCTGGTCTGTTCCAGATAATACTGTCCGCCCGGTGTCAAGGCGACCGGAGTCACCGTGCGGTCAAAGAGCGGGATGCCGTAAAGCTCCTTCTCAATCTTCTTGATCGCTCCGCTGAGGGCCGGCTGGGAGATATAAAGATTTTGCGCCGCCTTTGAAAAGCTGCCTTCTTTGGCAATTTCCATCACGTATTCGTATTCTCGTTTGCTGAACATGGGAAATCCCTTCCTTTCATCGAATCGGTAAATGAAGCCGGATATGCGATAAGACATTTTAAATTAACGCTATTATAGCGGCAACTTTCGGGTTCGTCAATCTCGGGATTTCGTGTGGGAACCGACAGGATCCCGGAAGCAAAAGAGACAGAATGTTTGACAGAAACAAAACAAATTGTAATATGATAATAAAATAACAAACAAAAAGTTTGAAAATCTTCTTGATAAAGACATATGTCCGTGATAACATGACGCCAGAGCAAAACAAAAAGGAATACAAACAAACTTTTAGTAATCAAACAAAAAGTATTCCTCCAATCGTTGGAAAGAGAGGTATCTATTATGGCAACAACTTATTATTTTTTACCTACAAGAAACTTATTTGGTGAAGATTCCGTAAAAGAGACCGGCTCCTTAATGCAGAGCCTTGGCGGAAAGAAAGCGTTGATCGTGACGGACGCCTTTCTCGCAAAGAACGGTATGGCAGAAAATATTCAGACGATCCTTTCCGACGCCGGTGTCGAGAGCACCGTATTCGGCGGAGTGGAGCCGAACCCGAAGGATGTGAATGTGGAAGCCGGATTACAGGTCTTCCGGGAGAACGGATGTGATTCCATCATCTCCCTCGGCGGTGGTTCCTCCCACGACTGTGCGAAGGCGATCGCCCTAGTTGCCTCAAACGGAGGAAACATCAGAGATTACGAAGGTGTCGACCGCTCCAGCAATCCGTTATGCCCGATGATCGCAGTTAACACAACAGCCGGAACTGCTTCTGAGATCACCCGTTTCTGTATCATCACCGATACAAGCCGGCATGTAAAGATGGCGATCGTTGACTGGCGCGTGACTCCGCAGATCGCGATCAACGACCCGAACCTTATGGTCGGAATGCCGCCGGCCCTGACAGCAGCAACCGGAATGGACGCCCTGACCCATGCGATCGAGGCGTATGTCTCCACAAATGCAAACCCGCTGACCGATGCGGCAGCACTGATGTCGATCACGATGATCACCCAGTATCTCCCGAAGGCAGTTGCAAACGGAGTTTACATGAAGGCCCGCGACAAGATGGCTTACGGACAGTATCTCGCAGGTATCGCATTCAATAACGCATCCCTCGGATATGTCCATGCGATGGCACATCAGCTCGGCGGTATGTACAATCTCCCGCACGGTGTCTGCAACGCGATCCTTCTCCCGCATGTGGAAGAGTTCAACCTGATCGGCAATGCGAACCGCTTCCGCGACATCGCAAAGGCCATGGGCGAGATTACGGAAAATAAGCTCTTGCAGGCAAGCTTGCATCGGATTTCCGACTTTTGACCCTGCTATCTTAAAATGCAGATAGAATATGAAATAATTACTGTGAATCATCAGCAGTATTTCGGCTGCTTCTCGCCTCCTCAAGATAATTATAAAGCGTGTATTTTGAAACCTTCAGCGTCTCACAGAGGAGTACGCTCGTCTTGGAGATCTTGAAGACACCTTTCTGGTCGAGATAATCCAGGGCGCGGATCTTTTCTTCTTTGTTCATGAGTCCCATCGGCTTTCCGACGAGGAGTTCTGCCTGATTCATATAATACTGAAGGATATCGTCCACATTCTTGGTCGCAAGCGCGTCTTTGTCGCTCATCGGTGCATGGTGGGTCATCGGATACTGGACGAACGCATGGAGCGCACGCTGGGCATTTAAAAAGTCGGAGACATCGAGATTTACGCAGACAGCTCCGATGATCTTGCCGTTCTCATCCGGGATCAGGGTCGTGAAGGATTTGTAAAACTGATCTTTCTGACCGTTTGAGAAAGTCTGGAGACTGTCCTTCAGAGGTTCGATATCTTTTCCGAACTGCGTGATCATTCCCCCTTTCGGAGAACCGCCGACATCGCGTCCGCTGAGCGTGGCATTCAGGGCATAGACGATCGTGTGATCGTAACCTTTCCGGTAGTCGTGGATCAGGATCTCGCTGTTTTCACCGAGAAATTTCTGGAGCCCTTCGAGAAAACGGATCAGAAAGTCGAAATCAAGATACTGGGAAATTTCCATAAATGTGTACCTCCATGGAGACAGATACCGGATCAGGCATTCCCCCCGAAATACACTGCCGGAATATTACGTGAAAATATTAACAAAGCAGAGGCGAACAAACCTCTGAAACTCTTAACTGATCTCAGAATACCATATAACAAACTGTTTGTCAATTATATAACATTTTTTCACACAAAAAGTTTGAAATAATGATTGACATTCTATGAAGTATGGCCTATAATAAAAACACAAAAACAAAAAGAAAGATAAACAAACTAATTTTTAGTTATTGTACCCATCCTTTTCCGGACCCGGGATCCACTCACAGGGATCCCGAGCCCACCCACTTGGACAACGACGTCCGGCTTTTGGAAGCTGTAAAGTTGTCTGGTTGAATTTGCAGATTCCCCCACTTTGATAGATTCACATCGTGGTGGATGTGATAAAGACCGGTTTTTCTGCGGAATGGATGCCCGCAGGAGAAATGGAAGGCCGAAGGGCCCGCTGCCTCGCCACAGCGAAAAAATCCGCATTTCCGGCCGTGATCCCCATAAGGGAAAAGATGATACATATTGAGCGCAGAACCCCTGAGGCAGACGATCCCCAATATCGCTGTTTCAGGGGTTCTGTCTGTTTGGGAGTGTCATGTGTATTTCTCTTTGGGAGAGGAAAGGAAAACGATCACGCGCATATATTTATAAAATGAGATGGGAAAACAGGTAGGCAGGAGGTATCAATGAAATTCAGACAGAAAATCGTTCTGTTTCTGGTGATCGTAGCTGTGGATCTGATCCTGTGCGGCGTGACCTTGCGGATGTGGAAAGGAGAAGATGGGGAAAAGGATTTTAAGGGAGACGTGTATCATGAAAGAAATAAAGAGGAAAATGAGTCAGAGGAGCAGGAAGATCGAAAAGACAGGAACGTCATGTCGAGGGAATCGGACATGGTACGGGAGAAGGAGACCGATATGAGAAAATACGTGGCGCTCACATTCGATGATGGTCCGAATTCCAGATACACAAAGCCGCTCCTGGACGGTCTCAGGGAACGCGAGATCCGTGCATCCTTTTTTCTTGTAGGCGAGTGCATTGACGGAAAGGAAGATCTCGTAAAGCAGATGGCGGAGGATGGACATCTGATCGGTGTCCATTGTATGACACATAAGGATCTCACGAAAGAACCGCTTTCGGATGCCAAAAAAGAAATCTGTGAAACCGGGGAGAAGATCCGGGCAGTGACCGGAGTCATGCCGGAGTACGTCCGCCCGCCATACGGAAGCTGGAATGCGAAGCTGGAGGAGGCGGTGGACATGATCCCGGTATTCTGGGATGTCGATTCCATCGACTGGCGTCTGAAGAACACGGAAAAAGTGACCGCAAAAGTCTTAAAAGATACGGAGGACGGGGACATCATCCTGATGCATGATGAGTTCCGGACATCCGTGGAAGCTGCGCTCCGGATCATTGACAACCTTACGGCGAAAGGGTATACTTTTGTTACAGTAGACGAACTGATGGTCGATTAAAACATTCGGGAAAGGCAGTTTTCATGGATTTATTTGATTATATGAGACAAAATACGATGGAGAAGGAATCGCCCCTCGCGTCCAGAATGCGCCCGACGACTCTGGACGAGGTGGTCGGTCAGAAACATATTATCGGAAAGGATAAACTCCTTTACCGTGCGATCAAGGCGGACAAGCTGGGATCGGTGATCTTTTACGGACCGCCCGGAACAGGAAAGACGACGCTCGCAAAGGTGATCGCGCATACGACAAGTGCGCGCTTTGAGCAGATCAACGCCACTGTTGCCGGAAAAAAAGATATGGAAGAGATCGTGAAAAATGCGAAGGATGCGATCGGCATGTACGGACAGAAGACGATCCTTTTCGTGGATGAGATCCATCGCTTTAATAAGTCGCAGCAGGATTATCTCCTGCCATTCGTGGAGGACGGGACGATCACGCTGATCGGAGCGACGACGGAGAATCCATATTTTGAGGTGAACAACGCGCTTCTTTCCAGATCCAGGATCTTCGAGTTAAAACCGCTGGAAAAGCAGGATATCCGGGAACTGGTAATCCGGGCTGTCTATGATACGGAAAAAGGGATGGGAACTTATGGAGCCGATATCACGGATGAGGCGGCGGATTTCCTTGCGGATGTGGCAAACGGGGACGCGAGAGCGGCGTTAAATGCGGTCGAGCTCGGAATTCTCACGACGGACAAGTCGGAGGACGGAAAGATCCATATCACGATCGATGTCGCGGCGGAATGTATCCAGAAACGGGTGGTTCGCTACGATCATGACGGGGATAACCACTACGATACGATCTCTGCATTCATCAAGAGCATGCGTGGATCGGACCCGGATGCGGCGGTCTATTACCTGGCCAGAATGCTGTATGCAGGTGAGGATGTGAAGTTTATTGCCCGCAGGATCATGATCTGCGCTTCCGAGGATGTCGGAAATGCGGATCCGAATGCGCTTGTGGTCGCGGTGAGCGCGGCGCAGGCGGTGGAGCGGATCGGAATGCCGGAGAGCCAGATCATTCTCTCCCAGGCGGCCGCCTATGTCGCGACGGCTCCGAAGAGCAATGCGGCCTATGTGGGGATCCAGAATGCGATGAAGGCTGTAGCGAATATGCGGACGATGCCGGTTCCGGCGCATCTTCAGGATAAGCACTACAAAGGCGCGGAGAAGCTGGGACATGGACTCGGCTATAAATATGCACATGACTATCCGAATCATTATGTCACCCAGCAGTATCTGCCGGACGGGATGGAAGGAATGAAATTCTATGAACCGTCGGAGAATGGGTATGAAAAGAAGATCAGGGAGCATATGGAGTTTATAAAGCGGGAAGCTACTTTTCACGGGTAGGAATTTTCTGAACTGAAAATTCCGTATGATACCGTTGTGGTCGCGAATTTTGCCGATTTGGAATGCGAAGCATCGGCAAAATCCTGTTACAGTACGCGGGCATGGAGTGACCGTGTACTGTAACCTTTCGCATTCCTCTTTCATCCGGATTTTCCCGTCATGAGCCGGAACTTCCTCTCATATATTTTCACATACAGGAGGTCCACAAGTATGAGTGAAAAAGAATTAAAACTGACCGATCTCGACTACGCTACTGGTGATCATCATCTCCAGATGGTGAAAGCCGCACTCCCCTACCTCGACATCGGCAGGCAGAGAAATCTTTCCATGTTCGTAAAAGCCGAAGAGCTTCTGCGGACCATGGAATTTTTCCGGGACAACGAGGACGGCATGATGAAGATCTGTGCGCTCGATGCGGAACACACTTCTCCGCGATCCATGCTCTCAGCCGTCCGCCCCTACGCAAACCATCAGGAACAGGAGATGATCGATATGATGACCCGGTTCTTAGAGACCCGGAAAGGCGCTGCAAATGCCGGAGTCACACCGGATCAGCTTCTCGCACTTTTGCCGCCGGATGTAAAAAATCAGTTTGAGACCCTGCAGATGGTGATCCAGAGCTTCGCGCCGGGAGGTTCTGCATGAACAACTCCACATGGAAATCCGACCCGAGACTTCACTCCATGGACGCCGCGAAGATCGCGCTTCTCGCATCCTTTGCGGATGAACTTGCAAACACACCGGAAAATGAGAGAATGCGTGCGTTTCTCAACCTGAATCAGAAGCTGCAGAAAGAGTCCATCTCCTTTTCGGCAGACGAAAAAGAACTTCTCTTTGATGTCCTGTGTGAATCCCTCTCCCCGCCGGAGCGTCAGAAAGCCGAAATGATCCGCCGCCTCGCCGGGCGGCTGAGGTAACAAGTGAACAAAAGCGGCTGGGATGACATGTCATATGAGCATGTCTTCCCAGCCGCCATTTTCTCTGCTGCCGCACATCCGTGAAAAATTTCATGCCGCTCTGAAACCGGTCAGGAGTCTTTCCGGATCACATGCTCAGGAGATCCAGACTCCGGCTTCCCGGTCGGAACCATTTCCAAAACGATACGTCTTTCCGTCGATCGTTCTCTCTCCGGTTACCATCGCACCGGATTCATCGAGATAATACCAGGTTCCATCCGGAGACTGGTACCAGCCGGTCACCATATAGCCGTCCGCATCAAACCGGTACCAGCTTCCGCCGATCTCCTTCCACTGGTTCTGACACCAAGAAGTCCCTCTGGCATTCATCACATAACGCCACTTTCCGTTTTTGTCTTCCTCGATCCACGCACCTGAAAATGCCTGATCTTTCGGAGTACCTCCATCTTGTGATGTGAATCTGGTTCCGGTATAGACGATCCCGGGTCCGGCAACCGCTTTACTCTTCTTTCCATCGCTGTTTTCTGCTGTCACAAAGAAGGTGTAGAGCTTTCCTTCCTTCATCTGACCGGAAAAATCGATCGTATTTCCACGTTTTACCGTCTCACTCGTTCTCTTTTTTCCATTCTCATAAAGGGTTACATGATAGGAAACTGCCTTATATGCCTGACTCCACTTTGCTGTCCCGGTACCACTCCAGTCCGGATCCAGAGGAACCCCGATCTTTTTATTCATCGGGATCATGTCCACATAGAGCCAGACCTCTTCATTCCCCTCGTATTCTCTCGATACAAAGCGATAGACATCGGACCCTTTGAGGTCGAAATAGGAGCTTCCCTTTTTCCGGAACTCATACCCGCTGTCCGCAACAAGCCCGATCTGGACACGTGCGCAGTAGGAAGAATTCCAGTTGTCAACATCCGCACCGTTGATGACCTCGCAGCCGGTAACTGTGTAGCCTTTTCCCATATTTGTGACCTTGACCTCCCCGGTCTTTGTCAGTTGGGATTCCAGCTTCAGTTTCACCCGCTCGATCTTCACGGGATCTCCCTCTGCCGCCCACGCGCCTGACGAAAACGTCAGGCACATGAGGAGCGACAGAACGAATACTTTCCAGTTTTTTTTCTGTTTCATGGAATCTTATTTCCTCCCCTCTCTCTTTCTGAGCAGAAGACCAAGGGATAAGAGGACTCCCATCGCAGAGAACGCACCGAAGATCATGATTCCGTATTTCTTGTCTTCCACGAAATCGTTGCTCTTTAACTGTGCCTGATCAGCGATCAGTCCCTGAGATGCCATCTCCTTCACCTTGTCGTCCACACTTGTAAGATCACCGCTCTTTTGAGACAGGTAATCTTTCGCTTTGTAGACCTTGTAAGATCCGTCTGCCGGATTGTAGACAGTGATCAGTTTCCTTCCCGTCACAGAGCCGGATGTCGGATCGGTGGTCGTTCCATCGGCTACTTCCGCAGATGTTCCGTCGAAGGAGGCCTCAGAAGCCTGTTGTCCGGAAGCTTCAGAAGAATTTCCAGCGGACTCTCCGGCCTGTTCCTCGTCAGTCTGAGCTGCCGCGTCTGCTGCCTTTCCGGCTTCATCCGCGGAACCTTCTGCAGATGTTCCGGAGGTCGTATCCTCAGAGGCAGCATTCGAAGCTGCATCTTCAAAATCATTCTCCGATCCTGCAGAGTCGGAAGCTGCTGCACCGGAATTGTCCGTATTTCCGGTCTCTGTGCCGTCTGCACGGTTCTCCGGCAGCGCGTTCTGTGCTTTGTCTGATCCGTCTGCAGTCTTCTCTGCGTCTTCCTTCTGCACTGTCAGGGATTCTGCATTCTGAGCTGCATTCTTCATCTGAGTATCGGCTGCACCGGATTTCTTCGCTGCATCCGTGCTCTCTGATGCATCTTTGCTCTTCGCATCGGCCGCATCGGCTTTCACATCGTCCTTCGCCTTTCCGAAGAGACTCCTGATCTTATCCACGATACTGCTGTTTCCGGATTTCTCCTTCTCAGCCGCGCTCTCAGATACAGCGGCTTTCTCTTTTCCGCCATCCTTTTTGTCAGTCGTCTTCTTCTCGGAATCCGGCTTCTCGGAAGCTTTTACATCCTTTTCAGAAGTATCCGCCTCACGATCCTTCACCGATGTTCCGGAAACAGTATTTTTCTCCGTATTGTCGGAGGTCCTTCCGTTTCCGTCTGTCGTTTCCGTCTTGTCAGCCGTTCTGTCGTTTTCTCCGTTCTTTTCGGTCTTGTCAGGATCACCGGATGAGGATCCGTCTCCTCCTGCCTTTCCGGAAGAAACAGCCGCATCCCCATCTCCGGAGGCGGTTCCCTTGTAGGAAAGAATATCGTCAAGACTTCCAAGTTTTCCGTTGCTTAAGTTCGTCATGAGGTTCACGGATGCCTGATATCCGGAATTGTTGATTCCGAACCAGCTTCCTAAGTAACTCTCGATATACTGACCCGCATAATCCGCAAGTGTCAGATCCTCGCCGTTCTCCCAGGAATCCGCCTCCTCAAGCGTAAGCTCCGTTCCGGTCAGGAAGTTGAAGGCAAATACCTTTCCGTCCTCAAACCGGCCGATCGCGACATGGCTGCTGTCGTTCATATTATCAGCCAGCTCCACGATCCCGCGGTTTGTGAAGCTCTCCGGAAGATGGATCGACTCATTTAAGTCATGAAGCATTCCATCGGTTCCGAGAACTGTCAGATACTGGCTGTCCTGATATGTATCTGCGAGCACTGCCCCGTAGACAAGCTCCGGATCCGTCTCCAATCCGAACAGGGTTCCGTTCTTCACATAAGCGAGCCTGTCGAGGTCCTCCCCGTCGTAGTGGATGAACTGGTGGTAGACGGAAAGCTTCTTTCCATCGTATGTAAAGGTATGGACTGCCTTCGGTTCCTCCCACTGAATGTCAGAGAAATCGCAGTGCGATACGACGCTTCCACTCTCCACATCCCAGACATCGCCGTTTAAGTCGAGCGCTTTTCCGTCGCGCAGGTTCAGGAAGCTTCCCGCGATCTGCTTTCCGGACGCACTCCGGATCCCGGAACCGGTCAGGTAATACTGATCCCCGTTCCATGCCATGACGGAGGACACAAGGTCCGTCGCCAGAACATCATAGGTCTGTGTAAATCCGAGTTCCGGTGCCGAGAGCGTTACGGTAAGCGGCGTACTGTAATTGTACGGCATCGTATAGATCCGGTCGGTCGTGTTGACACTTAGGACTTCCCCGGATCCATCTGCAACCGTCATCGTCACTCCGACAACGTCGGGAGCGAGTTCAAACGTGATGGACGCCGGTCCCGAAGCGGATACCCAGAGGTACTGCTCGTCGGTAAGATCCCGAAGTGACAACATCGAAGTCATCGCGCCTGTCGGGATCGGAACTCCCCAGAAGCCGTAGGAGCCATCCTCATAGTTGATGAGGTTTGTCTGTGTCTGATCCGGATACGGGTAGAAGCTCTCCCCCGTCTTTACATACGGGAAATGTGCCTTATACGTATCATTCTTTCCAGGCTTCAGGTTCTTATAATCCCAGTAGCTGGAATTCAGGCTCAAAACATTCGTGTAGAACGCATTGGTACCAAACACATTCGCATCCGTAACAAAATACTGGTACGGAGCAACGGCTGCCGGATCATCGAATTTCGTCGGATCCGTCGCATTTGCATTCAGCTTAAGTTCCGCATACGGTTTTCCGCTTCCGGTGTAATCCTGGATCTTCGAACCGTTCTCGCCCCAGAGCGGTGTGCCGTTTAATTTCAGTCCGCCCCAGACAGCTGCCTTCGGAGCTGCTCCGTTCACGGTCCGGATCCCCTCATCGTCAAGAGTCCTTGTCGGTCTTAAATAAGTTGAATCCGTATCTGTGTACTCAGTCGTGTCCAGATAGAAAGTACCCCAGACGGTCGGTGTACTCGATCTGCCCGTCACGGTTACATCCGAAGTCAGAACGAGATTATTATAATTTTCGCTGCTCAGATAGTCATTTCCGCGGGCAACGACAGCACCCGTCGCATCTCTCTCCGGATTGCTGTAGGTGAGACGTCCGACAAAAGCGCCTGCCTGCTCAACAGATTTGACCGTTCCTCCGAAGATACCTTCCTTCACCATCGCGCGGTTGTATGAAATGTATCCACGGTTATCGTATTTGTAGTCGTAGAGGATTCCCGCAAAGGCACCGGCTGCAGAACCAGTCGCCTCGACATCCGCATTGCAGTTCATATACGTATATCTTCCGGCGATCGCAATTCCGGTGATACCGCCAACCCCCGTGACGCCTTTGACCTTTGTGTTATTGACAACGAAGAAGCTGGCGGCCGTTCCGGTTCCCTCGTTTCTTCCGGCGATTCCACCGACACCCATCGAGGTTGCTCCGGTTCCCTGAACTGTACATCCGACAACCGCAACCTGGGAGATCCCCTCCTGAGCAGATGTATTACCCATGATGCCGCCGATATAGTTTCCGCTTCCCTCGACCGTTGAATCAACGACGCTCGAGTAGTAGATACCGCCACTCTGCCCGTTTGAAATACCGGCAACGTAGGAAGTTCCGGTGATCACGGACTCTTTTACGAGTGCCCGGTTCACTTTCGCTCCACTCTGGATGATTCCCATCGTGTAGCTTCCGGTTCCCTTAATATAGGAGTGATCTACCGTCGCATCCACAATACTCGTCCACCAGCTTCCGATTCCGAGGATACCTGCGGTGGTTCCTCCGCCGGAGACATAAGTGTACTGCACCTTCGTGTTCGTGATCGGTGCACTGTCTCTCGTCGACTCGGAGAACAGGGAGCCGATACCGCCGGTATAGTTTTTGCCGCTTACAAAGACCGGATATCCGCTCTCACCGACCGTAAGGTTTCCGGACGGCACGCCCTGAGCGAGACGTCCGGCGATACCGCCGTTATAACTATAACCACTGACATAGATTCCTTTGACCGAAGCATCTGTAAGCGTCGCTTTTGTTCCGCCGACGATACCGCCGACGCCCTCACTGTACGGCGCAACGATCCGGTAGGTAAAGAGTGTGTCCGATGGAAGACCGTCGAGGGACGTATAGTCCACCGCGTCTCCTTCCGCCATGATCCTGCTGATCGCACCGGTCGAGTAACCGGCAAGACCACCGACATAACTCGATGTCGAGGAAACCGAGATCTCGATATTCTTTAAGGAGATATCTGTGATCGTACCTGTGTTCGTTCCGATCATACCGACCTGGGACGCCTGATAACCGGTAAGTTTTACCTTCTCGAACTCGCAGTTCTCGATCGTACCCTGGTTTGTGGAGACGATACCGAAACCGGTTCCCGCTTTCGTTCCATTGTTGATCGCAATATCAGCGAAGCGCAGATTCTTCATCTCCCCGGCGATCACGTTGATCATGGATTCCGCAGCACTCGCTTATAATTGCTTTTAAATTTTATTGTTTTAAACGGTCTTTTAAAGCCTTTCAAACGCAGAAAATCCTTGAATTATCAATACTTTCTCCCATTTCATCTTTTTAATTTAAAAAGTTTTAAAAGGCTTTAAACATCCACTTTCCATCGGCCCCTCTCCACTCTTATTTTCAAGGATTCTTCCCATTTTAAGTTTTTCAATAGGAATTCTGGTTCCCATTAAAATTTTAAGGGTTAAAAATACCTTATAAGCCTAAAAAAGCCCCTAATCACGGGATTTCTCGCCATGTAAGGGACTTTAAGGGTTTATAAGGGTTCGTTGGTTCCCATTATTGCAGGTTATTCGATAACTTACACCCGGCTGATAATGTACCTGCGGCAGCAAGCAGCGTTGTTGCACCGATCGCAATCAGTTTTCCGTATTTCGACATTTTTTCTCACCTCTTGATTATGCTGGGGACATATCTTTAAGCTTTTTCACATACTTCTGTTTATAAGTATCCCATGATACATAATGCTACCACTTTTGGAAAAAAATGTCTATATTTCCACGGTTTTTTTGTCTATTCGCGTCGATTTCTGTACTAAATACATAAAGTTTGATGGATTTTATCCATTCCGTTCAGTGAAATTTCAGAGCTGTTATCCGTGTAGCGACAGATTTTGTCCTGCTTCTCTTCCTATTATAATGTGTCTTTTTATAATATGTCTCTGTGCCATAGGGAACTTTTTGAATTTTCCAATCATAAAATAGACTACGCCTTGGCACATTCTCTTGTCTCGCGCGGTCGCTTGCGACAATCTACATCTTCGCGCGGGTGCGCACCATTGGCGCGTTAGTGCCTTTTGTGTAATAGGAAATTCCTCGGAATTTCCTATTACACAAAAAATGCCTCCGGATATCGTTACTGTATCCATGAGGCATCTTTCTCTTCTTATTTAGTTCACCATATCTTCCAAATCTTCTACTTCCCCGGCGATCATGATTCTGGTCCCGGAATCCATAGACTGGATCAGCATTCTCACATAGGACTGGGCGAGCTGGATCCCGCAGAGAGATCTGTTCTTCGCACCGGACTGCTGACAGTTTACAACCAGAGCCGGATAGCCTTCCGCGCCCTCCTCCGGTTTTAATATCATTCCGAAGTTAGAAAAGGCACGCATTGCTTCCAGATTGACAAACTGAGTTGCCGGAAGTCCTTCCGGCTTCTTTCCAGTGATCACGCCGAAACCGTCTGCTTCCGGATCCGTGATCCAGTAATCATTTTCCGTAAGTTTCCGGTATGGTGCAAGACTGCCCGGGTCATTCTCACTTCCGAAGGTACTCTCCAGACGGTAAACACCATACACCTCGGAGTCATCCTCCTGTCCGCCGGAAACATCGCAGTTGACCGAAAAATTTTCCTGCCAGCCGTTATCCGTTCTCGAGAAGTAGAGAAGTCTCGAGTTTCCCGGAAGCTGTTTTCTCTTCGAGCGTACAACCTTCTCGCTGGAGGTACGATCTTTTGTTGTTTTTACTGTATCTGTTTCGGTATCCAGATTATTGATGATCAGGAGCAGACTGTTTACATCGTCACCAATCCCCATCTTATCGATCCAGCGTCCTTTATCCTGCTGGGTTTTCCAGCCGAGGTCTACCTCTACCTCATCATCGGGCATCTCTGCGTCCATCGTGATCGTATCGACTTGCGCAGATCTTACTGCGCCAGACGCAGTACCGCCAGAAATCCCAACTGCTGCTGTCAGTGCAAGAACTATCGCAAATAAGCGTTTCCGCATGCAAAAATCTCCTTCTCTGATCCGGTCCCGCCGCAAAGCTTACTGCTTTCGCATTCCCACAGAGATCACGTTTTTCGAAAACCGGATATAAAATCGAATTCCTTCCGGGATCTGTATAGACAGACCCACGCTTATATGTATCGTACCATACTTTACACCGCTTGTCACTGAAAAATCTACACTGACGAAATTTTGCCACAAAAATTCCATAATAAAGGCTGCCCTTTCGGACAGCCTCTTTCCTTTAATATAAATTGCTGATTTTTCTGTTGTCTGCCATCTTACTTCAAATACTTCTCAAACCACTCCATCATCTCCGTCATTCTGCGGATTCTGTGTTTCGGTTTACCGCTTCTTGAGAGTTCGTGGTTCTCGCCATGGAAGAGGCACATGCGGGCTTCAACGCCGAAGTATTTTAACGCGGAGAACATCTGGATCGCGTCGCCCATCCAGCAACGGTAGTCTTCGTCCGACTGGATAAAGAGGGTCGGGGTCTTAGCCATGTTAGCGTATTTTAACGGGGAGTGCTGCCACATCTTTTCCGGACTGTTCCACGGGTCTGCTTTGATCTGGTCCATGTTAAAGTAGTATCCGATATCGGTGGTCATGCACTTGGATACCCAGTTGGAGATACTTCTCTGGGAGCAGGCCGCCGCGAATCTTGTGGTATTTCCGATTACCCAGTTTGTCATAAATCCGCCGTAGCTTCCGCCCATAACGCCCAGGTGCTTCTCATCAACCTGCGGATAGCGCTTCAATACCTCATCTGTGAGTGCCATGCAGCATTCAAAGTCGATTCCGCCGTGCTTTCCGGTAATGTCAGCGAACTCATTTCCGCGTCCGTCACTTCCGAGCGGGTTCGTAAAGAATACGAAATATCCGGCATTCGCAAATACCTCGCTCTCGTGGAAGAACGTCGGTCCGAAGGTCGCGCGCGGACCGCCGTGGATCGTTAAGATTCCCGGATATGTCTTATTCGGGTCAAAGTTCACCGGTTTGATCACATAGCCGTCAAGCTCCAGATCCTTATATGTAAATGTGAACTCCTCGACCGGGCAGACACTGCGCTCCGCCATCACTGCATCGTTGAAGGAGGTGAGCTTTGTCTCCTCTTTTCCGTCAAACGCGTAGCACTCGGTGAGTCCCATATCGCGCATTCCGGTAAAGTAGACGGTATCTCCGGACTTCGCCAGTGTGTGGACACTTCCCTGACGGTCCACGATCGTCTCCATGTGACCCTCAGCGTCAAAGGTACGAATCACGCTCTGTTTTCGCAGCGTCGCGATAAAGTAGATCTTGTCGTCGTCATGGATCGCGGAAGCTCCGTCCGCAAACTTGCAGTCGCAGCAGATCGAGTTGTGGACGCTGTCATCATAGTCGGAAAGAAGCTCTACCCTGCCGTTCTCCACCGTATACAGCTTGTCATTCTCATTAAAGCCGTATTCTTTCATGTAGGAACCGAAGAAGGTTACTTTTCCCTTGAGGATGCACGCGTAATCGATGCTCATATCCTTTTGCTCTACAAGAGTCTTTAACTCACCCGTGGAGATCGTATACTGCTTTAATCCCTGGTAGACATCCTTTTTATCCGTGTAAAGGCTGGAAACATAGAGGATCGTATCATCGCCCTCGACCCAGGAACTCTCGACATTCTCGTAATCCGGAGTCACAATCTCACAGGAACCGCTCTCCATGTCATAGACTGCAAGTCTCGTTCTCTTCTTATTTACAATGCCCTGACCATTCGCCCAGAACGGAAGCTCATCGAAGACTTCATAGTCTTTCTCGTCCTTCCACGCCTTTAAAGCAGCTCTCTTCTCCTCGCCCTCTTCCATATGGGAGAGATCCGGCTTGTTGTAATCATATTTCACTGTGAGGACAAGTTTCTTTCCGGCTTTTTTCATCTTCACTGCCTTATACGGAACAG
>ERZ832973.259-NODE-259-length-72349-cov-93.326459_pt1 | contig 72349 bp, 65 predicted proteins | sample MGYA00519950_ERZ832973 | MGnify/ENA primary metagenome ERZ832973 (study PRJEB31850, sample SAMEA3708734) | human gut metagenome | biome: human gut; feature: human-associated habitat; material: faeces | place: China | collected 2014 ... | reverse complement strand
TTAGAAATACTCCATGATTGAATCAGCACGCAGCGGGACTCTCTTCCTTTTCTTCCGGCCGGGTATCAACCGCTTAATGCATTAAATAGAAACTTGACAACTATAGTTGTCATCTGTTAGAATCTAAATGACAAGAAAAATTGTCAAAATATGATTGATAAAGGAGATGAGCATTTGCCTTTACTAAACCGATTGAAGGAATACAGATCAAGACTTGGCGTCAATCAGACCGAGATGGGAAAGCTCGCAGGCGTATCCAGACAGACGATCAGCCAGATAGAGAGAGGAGACTATTCGCCGTCAGTAACACTCGCATTAAAGATTGCGAAGATTTGTGAAGTCAGTGTAGAAGATATTTTTATATATGAAGAGGAGATAAATGATGAAGGAAAAGAAAAGTAGTTATTTTACCGCAACGTGGAAGATGCTCGCGGCAGTGATAATCGGGGGAATCGCCGGAGGCGTGTCGGTAGTCATCTATGAACTGATGAAAAAAGGAATAGATGCAGGAATCAGAACGATTAACGGAACGATTCAGCAATATATATTTCCAGCTCTGATTATAATCGCGGTTGTTACGGTAGTTGTTGGTGAATACAGTTTATACCGGTTAAAGAATGTATACAAAGAAATGAAGGATGCAGATGAGGACAGACTCTATGAACTGGATTATGAAGAAGAAAAATGGGGAGCGTGGATCAGTGGGATTAATTTGGTGTCACAGGTAGCATGCATCATAATTTTATCCTTTGGATATTCTTTGAAGTATATAGAATCAGGAAAATCCAGATATTTTTTATTCGCCTGTATTATATTTATACTGTGCTATTTCTACGATATTTATCTTTCTGTACGTTATGTAAAAGCGATACAGGCTGCTCATTCGGAGAAAAAAGGTGATCCAACTTCAAGCAAATTTATGGAACAATGGGTGGAAAGCTGTGATGAGGCAGAAAAAGAAATTATATACAAAAGTGCATATAAGACCTATATCGTATTGAACAAAGTAATACCGCTATTACTGTTGCTTACATTAATAGCGAATATGTTCTTGAATACTGGTATATTGGCAGTTCTTGTTGTAGCTGTCATCTATCTGGTCACAGGAATGACGTATATCAGATCCAGCATGGTTTCTAAAGCAAAAAGGATTGGATAAAATAAAAAGTCATATTAGGTGAATGCATCAGATAAAACTGGTGCATTCATGATTATAACATATCATTCTATATTATAATTCGTTGAGTTAAGGAACATTTCGTTCCAATCATGAAATACATCGATAAATATATCAAAATTTTTCAAAATATATAACAAAAGAATAAGCAAATAAATGTTGAATTATCAGATATTTGAAATGTGGGATTCCATTATGAAGGATGGAAACGGAAGATTAAAATCATTTGCAAATATACTTGATAATATAATTATTATCGCATTGAAATACTGTAAAGATAAGTTTATACTGAGAGGAGAAGCCTATGAATAATACGAATTTGTTAAAGACAGGTTTTGTTAATGAACGGTTCCGATATTATGAGAAGTTAGTCGCAGAGCTGACAATGATGAGTGATATGTTCATGCGGAACGTGTTAAATATTCTGGAATGTGCGGAATATGTATTAAGAGTTATTACTGAAAATGATGATCTGGAATTAACAGAAGTCGTTGTTCAGAAAGATTACAAGAATTTACAGGGAAGATCGGCTGTACTTGACTGTGTGGCTGTGAATGGCAGAAAAGAAATATATGATATAGAAGTACAGCAGGAAAAAGCCGGAGCAGGACCAAAAAGATTGCGCTACCACAGCAGTATAATAGACGCACATAGTCTGTATACAGAAGAAGAGTTTGAAAAGCTGCCGGAATCGAAGGTCATTTTTATTGTAGATGAGGAATCAGATGCTGGAGTTGAACCTAGCTTACATATCAAACGGACTGTAAGAGAAACCGGCAGAGATTATAATGATAAAAGCGAAATTATATATATTAACGCCCGGATGAAAGAAAATACAGATCTGGGCAGATTGATGCATGATTTTCATTGTACAAAGGCAGAAGACATGTATAGCAAAGTATTGGCAGAGCGGGTAAGAGTATTGAAAGAGACACAGGAAGGAGTGGAGATTATGTGTAAAGAGATGGATAAGATTTACAAAGCGGGAGAGTTAATAGGAGAAGAGCGTGGAAAAGAAAAAGGAAAATATGAAACAGCAATGAAGTTGCTTGAATTAGGAGCAAGGGAAGACATGATTGCAGAAGCAGTAGGGCATAGTGTAGAAGAAATAAAACGTTGGAAGAATGATATGAAACACTAATAATATATTGTGAAAAATAAGCAAAAATGGAAAAGGAGAATCTATTATGAAAGTATTCGTATACAGAAAATGCAGCACCTGCATGAAAGCATTAAAGTGGCTGGAAGCACACAACGTAGAATTTGAAGAACGAGCAATCAAAGAAGAAAATCCAACATACGAAGAATTAAAAGAATGGTACACAATGAGCGGACTCCAACTCAAAAAATTCTTCAATACCAGTGGCATGTTGTACAAGCAGATGAACCTGAAAGATAAGCTAAAAGAAATGACGGAGGACGACCAGTTAAAACTCCTGGCAACCGACGGAATGCTCGTAAAACGCCCACTCGTAATTGGAGACAACTTCGTCCTGACCGGATTCAAAGAAAAAGAGTGGGAAGAAAAGTTGCTATAAGTTAAGATACATTATCATAATTATATGAATTTCCGGTAAACACCAGATGCCCGGAAAATAAAAATATATTTTGATATTCAAAATACTTGACAAACAAAAATTCTTGATATATACTTTGACAGTCAAAATAATTTATAATCAAAATAAATCAGAGGTATTTATAATGACTGGAAGAATATGTGGGACAGGATCTTGCGTACCATCATTTGCAATGGACAACAATGACATTGCGAAACTGGTTGATACCAGTGATGAGTGGATCCGGGAGAGAACCGGAGTCGTGAGACGTCATATTATCAGAGAAGAGACGACGGTATCCATGGCAGCCGAAGCCGGAAGGCAGGCACTTGAAAATGCGGGAATTGCTGCAGAAGATGTGGATCTGATCATCGTGTCTACGATTTCTTCAAATGTAATACTTCCCTGTACAGCCTGTGAAGTGCAGAAAGACCTTGGGGCAAAGCATGCGACATGTTTTGATCTGAGTGCGGCGTGCACCGGATTTGTGGTTGCTTATAATACGGCAGCGGCTTATCTGAATGCGGGCGTGTATCAGACTGCACTGATCATTGGCAGCGAGAGTTTATCGAATCTGACGAACTGGAAGGACCGCGGGACGTGTATCCTGTTCGGGGATGGCGCAGGAGCGGCAGTGCTGAAGCGCGAAGATACGGGATATTATCTTCCGGTAACACACTCCGATGGCTTTAGAGGAGAAGCACTTCGCTGCAAAAGCAGATATGACAGAAGCGAATTATCACCGGAAGATATGCCAAAGCCGGAAGAAAAAGAATATCTGATGCAGATGGATGGAAGAGAAGTATTTATGTTTGCTGTAAAGAGCGTGCCGCAGGCAATAAAAGAAGTATTGGAAAAGAATGACACGGCACAGGAAGAAATCAGTTTTTACATCTTGCATCAGGCGAACAGAAGAATTGTAGAAGCAATCGCAAAGCGGCTGGGTGAACCGATAGAAAAATTTCCGATGAATCTGGAAGAATACGGAAATACATCTTCCGCAAGTATTCCAATTCTTCTCGATGAACTGAACCGAGCCGGGAAACTGAACAGAGGACAGAAGATTATCCTGGCAGGATTTGGTGCAGGACTCACCTGGGGGGCCAGCATTCTGGAGTGGTAAGAAGCCTCAGATAAGCAACCCTTATAAGTGCAAAAGAATTAAAAAGGAACCAGAGCTAAAAAAGAGACAAAAACAGAAATAAAAGGAGAACAAAGATATGTTAGAACAGATTAAAAAAATGGTAGCAGATAACTTAGGAGTAGAAGAAAGCAAAATCACAGAAAACGCATCATTCAAAGATGACCTCGGAGCAGATTCCTTAGATCTTTTTGAACTGACAATGGCACTGGAAGATGAATATGGAATCGAGATTCCGTCGGAAGATCTGGAAAAGATCGTAACAGTCGGTGATGTTGTAGAGTATGTGAACGCTCATAAAGAGTAAGAAAATTATAAAAAGGCAGGGAGTATAGAGATTATGCAGACAGAAGTAACCAGATTATTAGGAATTGAATACCCGATCATTCAGGGCGGTATGGCCTGGGTGGCAGAATACCATCTGGCAGCAGGTGTATCCGAAGCCGGCGGACTGGGACTCATCGGTGCAGCAAGTGCTCCGGCAGACTGGGTAAGAGATCAGGTACGCAAGGCAAAAGAACTGACAGACAAACCATTCGGTGTCAACATCATGCTGATGAGTCCTTATGCAGATGAAGTTGCAAAGGTGATCGTCGAAGAAGGCGTAAAGGTTGTTACCACCGGTGCAGGTAATCCGGAGAAATACATGAAGATGTGGAAGGAAGCCGGCGTAAAGGTTATTCCGGTCGTTGCTTCTGTGGCCCTGGCAAAAAGAATGGAACGCTGTGGTGCGGATGCACTGGTAGCAGAAGGTTGTGAAGCCGGCGGACATATCGGCGAGAGTACAACGATGGTACTTGTTCCACAGATTGTAGATGCAGTCAGTATTCCGGTTATTGCAGCCGGAGGAATTGCCGATGGAAGAGGAATTGCTGCGGCATTCATGCTGGGAGCAAAAGGCGTCCAGATGGGAACACATTTTGTTGTAACAGATGAATCCCAGGTACATGAGAATTACAAAGAAAGAATCATCAAAGCGAAGGATATTGATTCCAGAGTAACAGGAAGAACCACAGGACATCCGGTCAGAGCCCTTCGTAATGATATGACGAGAAAATATCTGGAACTGGAAAATGCCGGAGCAGGATTCGAAGAACTGGAAAAGCTCACACTTGGCGGCCTCAGAAAAGCAGTCGTAGAGGGTGATGTAAAGAACGGAAGCGTAATGGCAGGACAGATTGCCGGCATGGTAAAAGAAAGAATGTCATGTAAAGATCTGATCCAGAAACTGGTAACAGAGACAGATGCATTAATCGGAGGACAGGGATTCTATGAGTAAGATTGCATTTATTTATCCGGGACAGGGCGCTCAGAAAGCCGGCATGGGAGCCGACTTTTATGAAAACAGTGAGATTGCAAGATACATATTTGACCAGGCAGGTGAGGAACTTGATCTGGATATGAAGGAACTTTGCTTTGAAGAAAATGACAGGCTGGATTTGACGGAATATACACAGGCAGCAATGGTCACGACCTGTCTGGCAATGACAAGAGTTGCGGAAAGTAAAGGACTGAAAGCAGATATCACAGCAGGATTAAGCCTGGGAGAATACCCGGCGATCGCAGCTGCCGGAGGAATGAACGATATGGATGCGATCCGCCTGGTAAGAAAAAGAGGAATCCTGATGCAGAACACGGTTCCGGCAGGAGAAGGAGCCATGTGTGCGGTCATTTCTATGGCGGCAGAGGAAATAGAAAAAGTGATCGAACCGATTGCTGATGTGTCGGTCGCAAACTATAACTGTCCGGGACAAATCGTCATCACCGGTAAGACAGACGCTGTAGAAGAAGCGGCTGCAAAGTTAAAAGAAGCAGGGGCGAGACGCGCCATTATGTTAAATGTCAGTGGACCGTTCCATTCTCAGATGCTGGTTCCGGCAGGAGAGAAACTGGCGGAAGAACTGGAACATACCAGATTTCACGAATTAAGAATTCCGTATGTAACGAATGTAACAGCAGAGAAGGTAACAGACATCAGAGAAACTCCGGGACTTCTTACGACACAGATCAGTTCACCGGTGCGCTGGATGCAGAGCATGGAACGCATGATCGCAGACGGTGTTGATACATTTGTTGAGATCGGACCGGGCAAGACACTGGAAGGATTTTTAAGAAAAATCGACCGAAGTGTGAAAGTATTCCACATTTCCCAGTGGGAGGATGTGGATAAAGTCTGCACCGAACTTGCAGATAGTGGAAAGATGATGGAGGAAGCTTAAAGATGAGTCAGACAATGGAAGGAAAAGTTGCAGTTGTAACCGGAGCGTCCAGAGGAATCGGAAAAGCAATCGCTGTAAAGCTTGCATCAAAAGGAGCAACAGTTGTGATCAACTATAACGGTTCCAGAGAAAGAGCCGAAGAAGTAAAGAATGAAGTTGAGTCTGCAGGCGGTAAAGCGGTAATCATACAATGTAATGTGGCCGATTTTGATGCCTGTAAAGAATTCATCGAGACGGTGATCAAGGAGCAGGGAAGAATTGATATTCTGGTTAATAATGCAGGAATCACAAAGGATGGACTCCTTATGAAGATGTCAGAAGAAGATTTTGATAAGGTATTGGACACAAACTTGAAGGGAACATTTCATACAATAAGAGCTGCGCTCCGCCAGATGATCCGCCAGAGAAGCGGACGCATCATAAATATGGCATCTGTTGTAGGTGTCAGCGGTAATGCAGGACAGGCAAATTATGCGGCGTCCAAAGCAGGTGTGATCGGACTGACCAAAACAGCAGCCAGAGAAGTGGCATCCAGAGGAATCACGGTCAATGCAGTTGCACCGGGATTTATCGAGACCGACATGACAGAAGTACTTCCGGAAAAGATAAAAGAAGCGTCTGCCGCACAGATTCCGCTTGGAAAATTCGGAAAAGCAGAAGATGTGGCGAATGCGGTTGCATTTCTTGCGTCAGAGGATGCGGGATATATTACCGGACAGGTATTGCATGTAGACGGCGGTATGGTGATGTAAAGGAGATTAAGATATATGAAGAGAAGGGTTGTAGTGACAGGACTTGGAGCAGTGACTCCGATTGGAAATACCGTAGAGGAGTTCTGGGACGGTATCAAAGAAGGTAAAGTAGGAATCGGAGAGATCACAAAATTCGACACTACGGAATATAAGGTGAAAATTGCGGCCGAGGTAAAAGATTTTCAGGCAAAAGACAGAATGGATTTTAAGGCAGCAAGAAGAATGGAGCCATTTTCCCAGTATGCGGTAGCAGCGGCGAAAGAAGCATTCGAGGATTCCGGAGTTGATATGTCAAAAGAAGATCCGTTCCGTGTCGGTGTGATCGTAGGTTCCGGTATCGGAAGCCTTCAGGCAGTAGAAAAAGAATATGAAAAGATCCGGACCAAAGGACCGGGAAGAGTCAATCCATTGCTGGTTCCGATGATGATCTCGAACATGGCAGCAGGTAATATTTCCATCCAGCTTGGGCTGAAAGGAAAATGCACGAATGTTGTCACAGCATGTGCCAGTGGAACAAACTGCATCGGTGATGCATTCCGTGCGATCCAGTATGGTGACGCAGAAGTGATGCTGGCGGGTGGAGCAGAAGGATGTATCTGTGAGACCGGAGTCGCAGGATTCACAAGTCTGACAGCACTTTCGACTTCTACAGATCCGATGAAGGCATCCAGACCATTTGATAAAGACAGGGATGGATTCGTTCTCGGAGAAGGTGCAGGTGTAGTTGTTCTGGAAGAACTGGAACATGCAAAACAACGTGGTGCAGTCATCTATGCCGAACTTGTCGGATACGGTTCTACGGGAGATGCATATCACATTACTTCTCCTGCAGAAGACGGAAGCGGTGCAGCCAAAGCAATGGAACTTGCGATGGAAGAAGGCGGAATCGAACCTTCCCAGGTGGATTACATCAACGCACACGGAACCAGTACACATCACAATGACCTGTTCGAGACACGTGCGATCAAACTGGCTCTTGGCGATGCGGCAAAAGATGTTGTGATCAACTCGACAAAATCCATGATCGGCCATCTACTCGGTGCGGCTGGAGGTGTGGAATTTATCACTTGTGTGAAGACAATCCAGGACAACTTCATCCATCAGACAGTCGGAACTGAAACTCCGGATGAAGAGTGTGACCTGAACTATGCGATCGGTGCGCCGGTAGAAAAAGAAGTCAATTATGTACTGACAAATTCACTTGGATTTGGCGGACATAATGCGGTGTTACTGTTAAAGAGATATGAAGACTAGCGGAGAATTGCAGGAGGGACAAAGACATATGGAAATGGAGAAAATGATCGAACTCATAGATGCTGTGTCAAAGTCAGATCTGACAGGCTTTAAATATGAGGAAGACGGTATCAAACTGCATTTGAGCAAGAAAGAAAATACATGCTATGTGACGGAAAATGTGTCTGCACCGGTGAATATGACCGGAACAGCTTCTGCCGGAGTGGTTTCTGCTGAGATGGGAAAAACGAATGCAGAAGGGGATCAGACACTGGGAGCAGCTGCGGAAGAAGCAGTCGCAGGAAATATTGTAGAGTCTCCGCTGGTAGGAACATTTTATTCAGCACCTGCAGAAGATGCAGAAAGCTTCGTAAAAGTCGGAGACAGAGTAGAAAAAGGACAGACACTCGGAATCGTGGAAGCTATGAAACTGATGAATGAGATCGAAAGCGATTACAGCGGAACGGTTGCAGAGATTCTGGTAAATAATCAGGAAGGTGTGGAATACGGACAGCCGTTATTTCGCATCGTGTAGGAGGACAATATGAATCATTTGAACATCAATCAGATCAAAGAAATCATTCCGCACCGTCATCCATTTCTTCTGTTGGATTACATCGAAGATTATGTGCCGGGAGAATATGCAGTGGGATATAAATGCGTATCTTACAGAGAAGAATTCTTTGCGGGACACTTCCCGGAAGAACCTGTAATGCCGGGCGTGCTGACGATCGAAGCACTGGCACAGGCCGGTGCGGTTGCAATCTTAAGCCTGGAAGAAAATAAAGGAAAGATTGCATATTTCGGCGGTATCAATAAATGCAAATTCAAAGGAAAGATCGTCCCGGGAGACAAGGTACGTCTGGAGACGAAGATCATCCGCAGAAAAGGACCTGTCGGTGTCGGCGAGGCAGTTGCGAGCGTGGATGGAAAAGTAGTCGTAAGTGCAGAGCTTACATTCATGGTCGGATAGATAAGAGCAACATAGGAGAGTGTAAAGAAAGATGATTAAAAAAGTATTGATCGCAAACAGAGGAGAGATCGCGGTGCGTATCATCCGCGCCTGCCGTGAGATGGGAATTGAGACCGTAGCGGTCTATTCCGAGGCAGACAAAGAAGCACTGCATACCAAGCTTGCAGACGAAGCCATCTGCATCGGGCCGGCTCCGTCAAAGGACAGCTATCTCAGTATGGAAAATATCATCAGTGCAACGATCATAAGCGGTGCAGATGCAATCCATCCGGGATTTGGATTCCTGTCAGAGAATAGTAAATTTGCAGAGCTGTGCGAGCAGTGCAATATTACATTCATCGGGCCGGATTCAAAAGTCATTGCAAGTCTTGGAAATAAACAGGTTGCGAGAAATACGATGATGGCAGCGGGAGTACCGGTCATTCCGGGAAGCAAAGAACCCGTCTACGATGCAAAGACCGGTGCAGAACTTGCCCGAGAGATTGGCTATCCGGTTATCATTAAGGCAGCTTTAGGAGGCGGGGGCAAAGGTATGCGTACCGCCTGGACACCGGAAGAGTTCGAGTCTGCATTCCAGACGGCTCAGAAAGAGACCGAGATGGCATTTGCCGATTCGACGATGTACATTGAACATTTTGTAGAGAATCCAAGACACATTGAGTTCCAGATCCTGGCGGATAAATATGGCAATGTGATCCATCTGGGAGAAAGAGATTGTTCTATTCAGCGCAATCATCAGAAGCTGATCGAGGAATCTCCGTCTGTTGCATTATCGGATGAACTGAGAAAGAAGATGGGTGACGCTGCGGTAAAAGCTGCCAAAGCGGCAGGTTATGAGAATGCCGGAACCATCGAATTCTTATTAGAAAAATCCGGGAACTTTTATTTCATGGAAATGAATACCAGAATCCAGGTGGAACATCCGGTCACAGAATGGGTGACAGGTGTAGATCTTGTGAAAGAACAGATCCGCATTGCATCCGGACAGAAATTATCCTATACGCAGGAAGATATCAGACTGACCGGTCATGCGATCGAGTGCAGGATCAATGCAGAGAATCCGGAGAAAGGATTCCGTCCGTCCCCGGGAACGATCACAGATATGTATCTTCCGGGAGGAAAGGGTATCCGTATCGATTCTGCGATATACAGCGGCTATACGATTCCGCCGTATTATGATTCCATGGTGGCCAAGCTGATCGTGTGGGCGAAGAATCGTCAGGAAGCGATCCGTAAGATGCAGAGTGCACTTGGAGAAGTCATTATAGAAGGAATCGATACGAATGTTGATTATCAGTATGGGATTGTCAATCATCCGGATTATATTGAGGGAAATATAGATATTGAATTTATTGAAAGGCTGTAGAGGTGACTGCTGATGAAGCTGGACAACGTATTTAAAAAGACCAGAATTGCTGTCGGAAGAAAGAATTATATTACATTTACCAGACGACCGGAAGTTCCGGAAGGATTACTTCGCAAATGTAATAAATGTGGGGGAGCGATCATTGCGGAGGATGTAAAGAAAGATCATTATATCTGTCCAAAGTGCGGAGGATATTTTCGCGTGCATGCAAGACGCAGAATCGAGATGATCACAGATGAAGGTTCTTTTGAAGAATGGGATTCGGATCTTCAGGGAGGAAATCCTCTGGAATACAAAGGATACGAAGAAAAACTGAAGAAATTACAGGAAAAGACAGGGCTTTCAGAAGCAGTTGTAACAGGAAAAGCAAAGATTGACGGCCGCGAGGCGGCTATCGGAGTCTGTGATGGAAGATTCCTGATGGCCAGCATGGGAGAGGCAGTTGGAGAGAAGATAGCAAGGGCGGTAGAACGGGCAACGAAAGAAAGACTTCCGGTCATCTTATTTGCCTGCTCCGGAGGGGCCCGCATGCAGGAGGGAATCGTCTCTCTGATGCAGATGGCAAAGACATCCGCAGCACTGAAGCGCCACAGTGATGCCGGACTTCTTTACATCAGCGTACTGACTGATCCCACGACTGGCGGAGTAACCGCAAGCTTTGCGATGCTCGGTGATGTGATCCTGGCAGAGCCAAAAGCTCTGATCGGGTTCGCAGGCCCAAGAGTGATTGAGCAGACCATCGGACAGAAGCTTCCGGATGGTTTCCAGAGAGCAGAGTTTTTACTGGAGCATGGATTTCTGGATGCCATTGTGGAGCGTCCTAAGATGAAAGAGACACTTTCTAAGATTCTGGCACTTCATGAGGTAGGAGAAGGAACAGGATTTAATAGAAAAAAATGTGATGTGGAACTGACATCAGGCAGCAAGATGAATATGACCGCATGGCAGAGAGTAGAACTTTCCAGACGCAAAGACCGGCCGGTAGGCAGTGATTACATTGACGCACTCTTTACAGATTTTGTAGAATTCCACGGAGACCGGTATTTCGCAGATGACAAAGCTATCATCGGTGGCGTTGCAAGATTCCATGGCACGCCGGTAACAGTGATTGCACAGGCAAAGGGAAGAAATACGAAGGAAAATATCGAAAGAAACTTTGGTATGCCACAGCCGGAGGGATACAGAAAAGCCTTAAGACTTATGAAACAGGCAGAGAAATTCTCTCGTCCGGTCATCTGTCTGGTTGATACACCTGGAGCATTCTGTGGACTCGAAGCAGAAGAACGCGGACAGGGAGAAGCCATTGCCAGAAATATCTATGAGATGTCCGGATTAAGGGTTCCGGTTGTTTCAATCATCATTGGAGAAGGCGGAAGTGGCGGAGCACTTGCGATGGCCACTTCAGATGAAGTATGGATGTTGGAAAATTCCATCTATTCCATCCTCTCACCGGAAGGATTCGCAAGTATCCTCTGGAAAGACAGCTCCAAGGCCAAAGAAGCAGCAGAAGTGATGAAATTGACGGCAGAGAATCTGAAGGCACAGGGAATTGTAGAGCGTGTCTTTGCAGAGCCGGAGGAATATATCGTTCAGAATATGGATGTTGTGATCATGCAGATGGATGAGGCAATCGAAGAATTTCTGATGAAATATAAAAGTTTGTCAGAGCAGGAGTTAATAGAACATAGATATGAGCGTTTCAGGAATATGTAATATGGAGCAGAGTAAATCACTGCTATATATCATAAGAAAACGATGTATTTTACAGGCAATGTTTATGGACGAACAGATTCTATAATAGAGTGAGGAAAATATATGAAAATACAACCACTGAAAATAGGAACAAAGACAGCAAAAGTTCCAGTCATTCAAGGTGGTATGGGAGTTGGTATCAGCCTTGGAAATCTTGCTGGAGCAGTTGCAAAGGAGGGCGGCATAGGGATCATCTCTGCCGCTCAGCCTGGTTTTAAAGAAGAAGATTTTATAAAAGATCCATTAAAAGCGAATTTAAGAGCGATAAAATCAGAGTATGAGAAAGCAAGAAAGATTGCATCGGACGGAATCATTGGATTCAATCTGATGGTTGCCATGGAGCACTATGAAGAATATGTGCATGCGGTGGTAGAAGCAGGAGCAGATCTGATCGTATCGGGAGCGGGACTTCCGACGGATCTTCCGAAATATGTGGGTGAGTCCGACATCTTACTCGCACCGATCGTATCGACTGCAAAATCGGCAAATGTGATATTAAAATATTGGGACAAAAAATACCACAGAATCCCGGATCTGGTTGTGATCGAAGGACCGCTCGCAGGGGGACATCTTGGATTTCATGAAGAGCAGCTGGAAGCGTATGGTATAGATGCTGGGGCAGAAGACTATGTAAAATGCCGAACTTCCTACGAAAAAGAAATCATAGCCATCATGCAGGTCATTCATACATTTTCGGAAAAATATGGAAAAAAGATTCCTGTTGCGATTGGGGGAGGAATTCATGACAGTGAAAGCGCAGCGCGTGCATTTTCCCTCGGAGCAGATGCCATACAGGTGGCGACAAGATTCGTTACAACAGAAGAATGCGATGCAGATATCCGCTATAAAGAAGCCTACCTGAATGCAAGAAAAGAAGACATCGTGATCGTAAAAAGTCCGGTGGGAATGCCGGGACGTGCAATCTTGAATCCATTTATGAAAAAAGTAAAAGAACTGGGGCGTATTGCACCGGCGCATTGTTTTCAGTGTCTGAAGCATTGTAATCCGGGAACCACGCCGTATTGTATCACTCAGGCACTGATCAATGCGGCAAAAGGAAAGATAGATGATGCGTTACTTTTCTGTGGAGCGTATGCATATCAGGCAACTCATCTGGAAACTGTAAAAGAAGTTATTGATTCTCTGATACCAGAAAGGGTATAATAAAAAATAAGAGTAAAGAATGAAGAGTTAAAGTGAAGGAAATTACAGAAGATGGGAATGGATGACGCATATAAGATGATCAATCAGACACTGGTCAGTCTGATCAATGAAATATGGGAACTGGAAGAAAAGGCAATCATTACGGATGAGTTCAAAGATCTTACGAATAATGATATGCATGTGATCGAGGCAGTCGGACTTGGCGACGGGAATAATATGTCTTCGATTGCCAGAAAGCTTAATATTACCGTAGGATCCCTTACGACTGCCATGAACAGTCTGGTGAACAAAAGATATGTAGAGCGTCATCGCAGCGAAGAAGACAGAAGAGTCGTTCTTGTCAAGCTGACAGAAAAAGGTGTGAAGGCTTACCACCATCATGAAGATTATCACAGACAGATGACACAGGCCATTCTGGATAAACTGGATGATACCGAGCTTCCGGTGCTTGTGAAGACATTGGATGCGTTATCCGAATTCTTTACCGGTTACAGTGAGAATAAGGAGTCATAAAGTATATGGTAAAAGGTGTAATCTTTGATATGGATGGAACGATGTTCGATACAGAACGTCTTTCTACCAAAGGATGGATTTACGCAGGTAAAAAGCTGGGCGTGGATATTCCGGTAGCATTGACAGATTCTTTTCGGGGAAGAAATCCACAGGCGATCCGAAAAAAATTTGCAGCATATTTTGGAGACAGACTGGATTACGATACAGCGCGTGCAATGAAGCATGAGTATTTCGACGAAGTGACAAAAGAATCTGTTCCGCATAAAGAAGGACTGCAGGATTTATTAGAATATTTAAAAGAACATGAGATTCCGGCTGTGGTTGCGACATCCACAGAAAGAAAGCGTGCGAGCAGGCTGATACATATGTCCGGTATAGAACATCTGATTTCGAATGCGATTTACGGAGATATGGTGGAGCGTGGGAAGCCGGAGCCGGACATTTTCCTGAAAGCAGCAGAGCTGATTGGGCAGGATCCAAAGGAATGCCTGGTACTGGAGGACAGTGCACCGGGACTTCTGGCAGGAAAGGCAGCGGGCGGATATACGATCTATGTGCCGGACATAGCAGTTGTGTCAAAAGAGGCAAAAGAAGGAATTACGGCAGAACTGGCGGACTTGCATGAAGTGGCTGCATGGATAAGGAAAGAGAATAAAAAGTAAGAAGGAAAATGACTGTCATGCAGCCTTTGGAGGCTGTGGGCAGTTTTTTTGCATCGCCATGCATTCGTAAGGAATAAAAAATATAAAGATTCAGGAGGAACAGATATGTACGAGAAAGAAGTAGAACAATTACAGAATATTATTGATGACAGTAAAAGAATCGTATTCTTCGGAGGAGCAGGGGTTTCTACAGAGAGCAATATTCCGGATTTCCGAAGTGCGGACGGGTTATATCAACAAAAGTATAAATATTCGCCGGAGCAGATCGTAAGTCATAGTTTCTTTGTACGGAACCCAGAAGGGTTTTATAAATTTTATAAGGAGAAGATGATGTTTCTGGATGCCAAACCGAATGCTGCACACTTGAAACTTGCAGAATTGGAAGAGGCGGGTAAATTAACGGCCGTGATTACACAGAATATTGACGGACTTCATCAGGCGGCCGGAAGTAAGAATGTACTGGAACTGCACGGAAGTATTCACCGGAACTATTGTATGAAATGCCACAAATTCTATGATGCGGCATATGTAAAAAATGCATCCGGAATTCCAAGATGCACTTGTGGCGGAATGATCAAACCGGATGTAGTACTCTATGAGGAAGGACTGGATTCGGATGTGATCAGCAGGAGTATCAAAGCGATCAGTGAAGCAGATACGCTAATCATAGGAGGCACGTCTCTGGTTGTGTATCCCGCGGCAGGATTTATTGATTATTTCCGCGGGAAACATCTTGTGGTGATCAATAAGAGTGCAACAGCCAGAGAAGTAGGTGCAAAGCTTACGATAGCGGCACCGATTGGGGAGATACTTGGAAGGGTGCATTAAATTCCAAGTGTTGCCGCCTTCTTGTAGTTATAACAAGAAGAATTCTATGCTTATGAAGGTGGCATTCCCGAGTACGATTGAGTTGGATGGATTCATCGGACAGCTCCAGCATTTCGGAAAGACACAGACACAGATTGTATTCTCTACACCGGTTGAGCCGAGGGGATTGAATGTGGAAGCATTAGAAGAAAAAGAAGAATAGATAAAAATCTGGCAGCCGGGGATGTTATATAGAATGTATAATATCTCCGACTGCCGGGTTCTATTTAGTCAGCTTTTTGATAGATCAGGCGGATATCACCGTTTTGCAGTGTAGTATGCCCGCAGCAGATGAAGCCTAATTTGGCGAGCAGATGCTGCATGGGAATATTATCATCGTGTGTATCAATTTTAATATTTGGGAACTGTTCATAAGCCCAGTTCAGACAGAAGGTAGCTACGCCCTTTGTACCAGGTGCCGTGGCAACTCTGTGAACAACGGCATAGGGTCTGTCATTTAACCAGGAACCGTCAATTGTCTGGTAATCAGGGTCTTCTTCCCTGTGAAAATAGAATACGCCTCCGATTTGCTCATCTTCTTCTATCTGAATGATGCAGACATATAAGCAGTCGGACTGGATATCCTGTGTGGTAAGTGAAACCGGAGGATAGCTGTCCCGCCACTGGTCCGGATTGCCGTGTTCTTTCATATATTTCCGGGCATAAGCATAGATTACAAGGATGTCCGGAAGGTCATTCATTGTCGCTTTTCTGATCTGCATAAAAATCTCCTTTTGTTATTCATTACTTTGTTTATTTTCGTAACTGTGGGAATATCTCAATACTGCGTTCAAGTATCCCTTTCATATAAGCAATCGCAGTTCCGTAATTGGTGATTGGTACAGAGGCGTCACCGGCGCATTTCAGGCGGTATTTCATTTCGCGCTCATTCAGCATACAGCCACCGCAGTGAATGATCATTTTATAATGGTTCAGCTTCAGTGGAAATTCAGTTCCACTGGTAAATTCAAAATCTATATCTTTTCCCGTATATTCACGAACCCAACGTGGCAGCTTGACAGTACCGATATCGTCACACTGGCGGTGGTGTGTACAGCCTTCGCTGATCAGGATCGTATCTCCGTCTTCCAGCGTGTCCAGTGCTCTTGCGCCGTGGACGACGGTTTCCAGATTCCCCTTATATCTTGCAAAAAGAATGGAGAAAGAAGTAAGCGGGATATCGGAAGGAGTATCTTTGTCAACCTCTTTAAATGCCTGACTGTCGGTAATCACCAGTGCAGGCTTTTTCCCGAGTGAATCCAGCGTACTTTTGAGTTCTGTTTCCTTTACAACGATTGCAGTAGTTCCGGCATCCAGAAGATCGCGGATCGTCTGCTGCTGTGGGAGAATCAGCCTTCCCTTTGGCGCGGCAGAATCAATCGGAACAACAAGTACAATGAAATCTCCGGGGGTTACAAGATCCCGGACGATGAATCTGGAAGATTCTTCCGCAGGGACTAAAGTTCCGAGACGTTCTTTCAACTCATGAATATGAAGATTTTCAGTTGTATTGGTCCACAGGATATGCTCTAAAGGAATCTTATATTTCAGATGAGTGGTCACGATCATTTCCTGATGTGTATGTTCCGATACCAGATCGGCTTTATTAAGGACGAGTAAGAGGGGAATATTCTTATCCTGTATGCGTGTAAGGATCGCATTGTCTTGCGGCGTAATTCCTGAGGTGCCATCAATCACGAGTACAGCGATGTCAGTCTTGTTCAGGACCTGATAAGCTTTCTGAATGCGGAGTTTTCCAAGTTCGCCTTCATCGTCGAGCCCCGGAGTGTCGATCATGACGATAGGGCCCAGTGGAAGCAGCTCCATGGATTTGAATACAGGATCGGTCGTTGTTCCGCGCACATCGGAGACAATCGCAAGATTCTGCCCGGTGAGAGCATTAATAAGACTCGATTTTCCGGCATTGCGTCTGCCGAAGATCCCGATATGTATACGTTCTGAAGAAGGTGTGCTGTTTAAACTCATGATATGTTCCTCACTTTCTGACAGCTGTATATAAAAGCTGACTGTATAAAAAGTTGATGTTACCTAAATATTCAAAGAATCGCCACGGTCTGTTACAACCTGATAGCCTATGGATTTCATCCGCATTTCCAGACAGTGTCTGCACTGGGCGGATTCATCACCGGTACAGATCTTATTATCATATAGAAGATAATCTTTCCGTACTTCCGTTGGTGAAAGGTTCGGCATTACGACATTGGCGCCTGCCAGGATTCCAAGTTCACGCCCCTTTGGGTGGATGGTTCCAAGTGCGGTTGTGGCAGGAAGTAAAACTTTCGGGATCATCAGCCGGATCAGGCCGAGCATATATAAAGTAAGTTCCAGTGTTCCCGCAGATTCTCCGGCAAACGGAGTGTCATGATGTGGGATAAACGGACCGATTCCGATCATGTGTGGATTCAGTTCTTTCATGAAGAGCATGTCTTCTGCAAGGTGTTCCGAAGTCTGGTAAGGAGAGCCCACCATGAATCCGCAGCCAATCTGATAACCGATGTCCTTTAAATCCCGCAGACATTGCTGCCTGTGTTCAGGACTAAGGTTCGGTGGATGAAGCTTTCTGTAATGTTCGTGGTTATAAGTTTCATGCCGCAGAAGATAGCGGTCGGCGCCGGCATCATAGTAAGCCTGATAGCTATCTTTGGATTTTTCCCCGATGGAAAGTGTAATGGCACAGTCGGGATAGCGTTCTTTAATTATCCGGATCAAATGGATGATGCGTTCATCTGTATAATATCCGTCTTCGCCGCCCTGCAGGACAAAGGTGCGGAATCCAAGTTCATAACCTTCCTTACAGCACTTTAGGATATCGGCTTCTGACAGGCGGTATCGGTGTGCGTTGCCGTTACTTTTCCGTATACCGCAGTACAGACAGTCGTTTTTACAATAATTGGTAAATTCGATCAGACCGCGGACGTAGACATCGTGTCCATAATAACGGTGGCGTTCTTCACGGGCCAGGGAAAAGAGATATTCGGAAAGTTCCGGAGTGCGTCCCTCGATCAGTGTGATCCATTCTTCTTTGGTCAGGGTCTGTTCTTTATGCAATTGATCGATCAGATATTTTAAAGATAAGTTCGTTTCATTCATGAAAATCATTCCTTTGCCCGTATGTTATTGATCATAATATCTCACATTATTATAACAAACAATTACTTGCCGAACAATGTAAAGAAAGAAGTGATATGCAGAAATAGAAAAATAAGATAAATATATTAAAAAATATAAATTGACAATTTATGCAGATGCGTTTTTAATAGAAGTATACAGATTAGTTACGGCGAATTAATGAATCATAAAGAAAGGAAGAAATCATGGGAATCGGTAAAAGAATATTAAGTGTACTGATCGGTATCATCTTCATTATAAGTGTGTCGGTACTTGGAGGAAGTCTGCTTGCAAAGCAGGTACTTGTCAAAGCAATCAGTCAGGCAGGGATTGATACGGCAATCTCTCACAGAATGATGGATGCAGTATTTGGCTATGCAGGAGCAGATGATACACAGTGGATTGCGAAGATACAGAACAAGATTGAGAAGAACGAGGAAGTACAGAAAATTACAGAAAAGGTCATGGATGAAATGGTGAATGATCTTTCAAAAGGAACGGGCTATAAGGATGTAGATATTTCCAAAGAACTGAATCAGTTACTGGAAGACAGCATGAAAGAAATTAAGGATTCAAATCCGGAGTTAACGGAAGATATGCTGAAACTTATGAAGCAGCAGTTAAAAGATGAGATGGATGACGTTCAGGATGTACTGAATAGTTATGCATCTAATCTGTATGGTAATATGAAAGATACCAGTACGATACAGGGGAAAGTTGCCAGATTATATACGACGCTGGTATCAACGACCTGCCGGGCCGTATCGGGAGCAGCAGTTCTGCTCTGTGCAATCCTGACGGTATTGCTTGGGTATCCAAGACACAGAGGATTATTTTCACTCGGAGTGGAAAGTTTGATTTGTGGAGGAATTTTTGCCGGACTTATAGGAGTTATGGGAAGCCGAACTATGGGCTTCTTATCGGACAAGATGCTGGGGCGTACGGTAGATATAGGGTTAAAGTCATATTTCTGGATGGGCTGTATATTTGCCGGGGCGGGTGTGATATTCCTGCTTGCTGGATTTATAATAAAGTGGAAAGACCAAAAAAGGATAGATGTAAATGAGTAACAGATTTTTATAATGAAGTATTCGGAACATTTGATACAGAAGATATAGAAATGTAACAGAGTGAATGAACAGGATGTAAATGTAACAGGCATGAGAAAGGTTATATTTTACATCCTGTATCTTTTAGAGCAATAATCGGATTGATTATAGGTGTTTTACATTACATACGGATAGCATACTGGAAATATTATATGGGGCATGCTATCATAAAAGAAATGTCTTTTTCCGTAGATGTATGGAATACAATAGAAAACAGAGGAGTTAATTCAGACATGGAAACACAACACATTATCCACAATTTTGAGCCAATCTATAATGAACATTCTAAGATTCTGATGCTCGGAACTATGCCATCGCCGAAATCCAGAGAAGTCGGATTCTACTATGGACACCCAAGAAACAGATTCTGGAAAGTTGTATCCGATGTCTGTGGCGAAGCGTATCCGGAGACGAGAGAAGGCAAGATCACATTTGCATTAAGAAATGGTATTGCAGTCTGGGATGTGCTGGCGGGGTGTGATATTAAAGGAGCAGATGACAGCAGTATCCGTAATCCACAGCCGAATGATCTGAGCCGGATCCTTGAATGTGCAGATATTAAGGCCATTTTTACGACAGGAACGAAAGCATTTCAACTATATAAGAAATTTTGCTATCCTAAGACTGGGATTATGGCAATTGGATTGCCGTCTACGAGTCCGGCGAACTGCAGAACATCGTATGAGCAGTTGTTCGAGGCATATTCTGAAATTAAGAAATATATATAACAACGATGAAAATAAATAAGATTTAAGAAGGCGTATTAGAACATATGAACCGGGAAGAACGAGTAAGAATACTGATCGACTATCTGAAAAAAGAAAATACAGGTTATGCATCACTTGCAGATCCGGTAGATTATACCGGGAGAAGAAGACTTCTAAGAAGTCTTATGAATGTCCGCTGGCCGGGCGAGGCAGATCCGGAGTATACCAGGATCCAGGATGAACTGCTAAAGGAAGAAGCAGAACAGAAAGGAATCGTAGAATGGGGACAACTTCCGACTATCGGTGGACAATTCCCATGTGAGACGATCAAGAATGTGGATAAGATATCTCTCTGGCGGGGAGATATTACAAGACTTTCCGTAGATGCGATCGTAAATGCGGCGAACAGCCAGATGCTTGGATGTTTTGTGCCGTGTCATGGATGCATCGACAATGCGATCCATTCGGCAGCAGGTATCCAGCTTCGTAATGAATGTGCACAGATTATGGAAGCACAAGGACATGAAGAACCGACCGGAAAAGCGAAGATTACAAAAGGATATAATCTCCCGGCGAAACATGTTATCCATACCGTAGGTCCGATTGTTGGCATGCAGGTGACAGAAAAGCAGGAAGAAGAATTAAAGTCGTGTTATCTGAATTGTATGAAACTGGCGGAAAAAGAAGGACTTAAGTCGATTGCATTTTGCTGTATCTCAACGGGAGAATTCCATTTCCCGAATAAATTGGCGGCAGAGATTGCGGTGAAGACGGTGGACAAGTATCTGTCTTCTTCAAAACTGGAAAGAGTGATTTTCAACGTATTTAAAGAAGAGGACTATAATATATATAAGAAGATATTTGCATAAGAGTAAAGGAACAAGAGAGGAAATAAAGAAATGGACAATCTGGTATTCAGTTTAAATGCAACAGTCCCCATTTTCTTAATGATGATACTGGGACTGTTCTTCAATAAGATTGGGTGGATGGATGAGGAATTTGCTAATAAGGTGAACAAATTCGTGTTCCGTGTTCCGCTTCCGGTATTATTATTTGGCGATCTAGCAGTTGTAGACATTAAAGAGGCGTGGGATACGAAATTTGTAATCTTCTGTTTTATTATTACATTGATCAGTATCACGATCGCAATCGGAATCTCCTGCCTGTTGAAAGACAGAAGTATTCAGGGAGAATTTATCCAGGGAGCGTACAGAAGTAGTGCGGCACTTCTGGGGATCGCATTTATCCAGAATATCTATGGTAATTCCGGTCAGGCACCGCTTATGATCATTGGAAGTGTGCCGCTTTATAATATTATGGCGGTGGTTGTACTGTCATTTTTCAAGCCGGGACAAAAAGGCATGGATAAAGCACTGATCAAGAAGACACTGATCGGTATCATTACGAATCCAATCATCATCGGTATTGTGGCAGGTCTGTTATGGTCGGCACTGAAACTTCCGATGCCGGTGATCTTACATAAGGCCGTCAGCAGTATCGGCGGCGTAGCAACACCGATGGGACTGATGGCGATGGGAGCTACATTTGACATTAAGAAAGCATTTGGCAAGATTAAACCGACCGTGATCGCGGCGTTTATCAAATTAGTGGGATTTGTAGCAGTGTTCATGCCGCTTGCAGTGGCAATCGGGTTTCGGAGAGAGAAACTGATCGCAATCTTAGTCATGCTCGGATCGGCAACAACAGTCAGCAGTTATGTTATGGCTAAGAATATGGGACATGAAGGAGTTGTGTCTTCGAGTGTAGTTATGCTGACGACTATGTGCAGCGCATTTACCCTGACGGGATGGCTCTATATCATGAAGTGTTTCGGATTGGTGTAACCCTTAAGAGTTTCTGAAAAATCCCTAAAATCCTTGACAAATGGGGATTCGATGGCTATCATATTCAGTAGTTTATACGTAAAGGCATTGATGAAGAGGAGTACACGTAAGTTCGTCCATACCAGAGAGAGTGATCCATCGGCTGAGAGACACTTAAGGAATACGAGACGTCGGAAGGTAGCTTCGGAGCCGGATGAATGAACCTGTAACTTATGATAAAGTAGAATTAGTTCATCCCGGAGTCGTTCCCGTTAAAGAATAAGATGAGATATATAGCGAAGGATTTCTTCCTATATAATGAAGGTGGTACCGCGACTACAATCGCCCTTTACGTCGATGTAAAGGGTTTTTTCATTTAATAAAAAAATGTGAAAAATGTGTGAAATGAGGAGGAAACTATGAGCGAAAACCTGGAAAAGACTTACAATCCCAAAGCGATTGAAGCAAAATTATATGAAAAGTGGTGTGATAACAAATATTTCCACGCCGAAGTAGACAGAAGCAAGAAACCATTTACTACAGTAATGCCGCCACCGAACATTACAGGTAAGCTTCACATGGGACATGCCCTGGATAATACACTGCAGGACATCCTGATCCGTTATAAGAGAATGCAGGGATACAATGCACTCTGGATTCCGGGAACAGACCATGCGGCTATCTCTACTGAGGTTAAGGTTACAAATCAGTTAAAAGAAGAAGGAATTGACAAGAAAGAATTAGGAAGAGAGAAATTCCTGGAAAGAACATGGCAGTGGAAAGAAGAATACGCCGGAACTATCGAAGGACAGTTAAAGAAATTAGGTGTATCCTGTGACTGGGACAGAGAACGTTTCACAATGGACGAAGGATGTTCCAAAGCCGTAGAAGAAGTATTCATCAAATTATACAACGAAGGATATATTTACAAAGGATCCAGAATCATCAACTGGTGTCCGGTATGTAAGACTTCTCTTTCCGATGCAGAAGTTGAACATGAGGAACAGGACGGATTCTTCTGGCACATCAAATATCCAATCGTTGGAACAGATGATTATCTGGAGATCGCAACCACACGTCCGGAGACATTACTTGGAGATACTGCAATCGCAGTTCACCCGGATGATGAAAGATACAAAGACATCGTAGGAAAAATGTGTAAACTGCCTCTGACAGACAGAGAGATTCCGATCGTTGCCGACTACTATGTAGACAAAGAATTCGGAACAGGTGCGGTTAAGATCACGCCGGCACATGACCCTAACGACTTTGAAGTCGGAAAACGTCACAACCTGCCGGAGATCAACATCATGAACGATGATGCAACGATCAATGAGCAGTATGGTGGAAAATATGCCGGAATGGACCGCTACGAAGCAAGAAAAGCAATGGTAGCTGACCTGGAAGAGCAGGGATACCTGGTAAAAGTTGTTCCACATTCTCATAACGTAGGAACACATGACCGCTGCCATACAACTGTAGAGCCAATGATCAAGCAGCAGTGGTTTGTTAAGATGGAAGAACTGGCAAAACCAGCCATCGAAGCAATCAAGAACGGCGATTTAAGATTCGTACCGGAACGTTTCAACAAGATCTACCTGCACTGGCTTGAGAATATCCGTGACTGGTGTATTTCCCGTCAGATCTGGTGGGGACACAGAATCCCGGCTTACTACTGTGATGAGTGCGGTGAAGTAGTCGTTGGACACGGCGCACCGGAGAAATGCCCGAAATGTGGATGCACACACTTTACACAGGATGAAGATACACTGGATACATGGTTCAGTTCTGCGCTGTGGCCATTCTCAACACTTGGATGGCCGGATCAGACAGAAGATCTGGATTACTTCTATCCGACAGATGTGCTGGTAACAGGCTATGACATCATCTTCTTCTGGGTAATCCGTATGGTATTCTCAGGATACGCGCATACCGGAAAGGCACCGTTCCACACCGTATTTATCCACGGTCTGGTCCGTGACTCTCAGGGACGTAAGATGAGTAAATCTCTTGGAAATGGTATCGATCCACTGGAGATCATCGATCAGTATGGTGCAGATGCACTTCGTATGACACTGATGACAGGTAATGCACCTGGTAACGATATGCGTTTCTATAACGAACGTGTAGAGGCAAGCCGTAACTTTGCCAATAAAGTATGGAATGCTTCCAGATTTATCATGATGAACCTGGATGAAAAAGAATTGAAGAAGCCGGCGAACTTTGAAAAACGTCCTGCAGACTGCTGGATCATGTCAAAATGCAACAGCCTTGTAAAAGATGTTACAGAAAATATGGATAAGTTCGAACTTGGTATCGCACTTTCCAAGATTTACGACTTTATGTGGGATGAGTTCTGTGACTGGTACATTGAGATGGCAAAATATCCGATCTATCATGCAGATGAAGATCCGGAAGCAGCCAATGCGGCACTGTGGACATTAAGAGAAGTCCTGAAGAAATCACTGAAACTGCTGCATCCATATATGCCGTTCGTTACAGAAGAGATCTACAGCAAGTTAGTACCGGAAGAAGAATCACTGATGATGTCTGACTGGCCGGTATATGAAGAAGAGTGGAACTTCCCAGTAGATGAGAACATTGTAGACCACTACAAAGAGATCATCCGCGGAATCCGTAACGTACGTGCCGAGATGAACGTTCCAAATTCAAGAAAAGCTACAGCATTCGTTGTATGTGAGGATGAAGAACTGGGAGCAGGACTTGCACTTCTTGGACATGCTGCACAGAACATGGCAGCTCTGAACGAACTGGTAATCCAGAAAGACAAGAGCGGTATTGCAGACGATGCAGTATCTATCGTAGTTCCGGATGCAACCGTATACCTTCCACTGGAAGAGCTGATCGACTTTGAACAGGAGATCGAGCGTCTGACAAAAGAAGAGGCAAGACTTACCAAAGAAATCGCACGTTCTAACGGTATGTTAAATAACGAGAAATTCGTAAGTAAAGCACCTGCTGCAAAGGTTCAGGAAGAAAGAGACAAACTGGAGACCTACCAGCAGATGATGGCACAGGTAAAAGAAAGACTGGAAGGATTAAAAGCAAAACAGTCATAAACAATACATTTCCGCAGTTATCGGTAACAGGATAACTGCGGATTAGATATCAAAGGGGATTATATGAAAAAACTTCAGTTAAAAAAACCGGATATCAAGGGTAAAATCCGCAAAATAAAAAATTTGAAGAAAGAGGATGTCATTGCATACTGGAAAGGCAGACATGAACGACGTGAGAGAATACTGGAAGCAAGACGCAACAGTGCATTTGCAAAGAAGATGCAGCCGGTCTATGCATTCATGAATAGATTCTCTTTGATATTTCATGCGTTGCTTGCATGCATCATTAACTTTGTAATAGAAGCAATTTCCAGACACTCCGTTGTTGCAGCCTGGGACTATATGACAGGAACACCGCTGGTATTCTTATACAATGCATTTATGATCTTTGTGACATTTTCGATTGTATATTTGTTCAAACGAAGGATATTTGTCCGTATGATCATCGGTGCGATCTGGGTGATTCTCGGAATCGCGAATGGTTATATCCTGTTAAAGAGAGTTACACCGTTCAATGCACAGGATCTTAAGATCGCAGGGGATGGAATTGCGCTGATCAATAATTACTGTAATGGATTTGAAGTGGTTGTGATTGCTGTCGGAGCGGTAGCACTTCTGATCTGGCTGATATCTATGTGGAGACGCGGTGGGCAGTATGCAGGTAAGATACATCATATTGCAGCACTGATCGGAATTATTGTATGTGGCGTTCTTTACACTTTTGTAACGAATATAGCAATAGATAAACGAGTGGTATCTACTTATTTTGGAAATATTGCATTTGCTTATGAGGATTATGGTCTTCCATACTGCTTCTCGGCAAGTCTTTTTAACACGGGAATCAGTGAGCCAAATGGGTATACGAAGAAAGCAATGGCAAAGATTGACAAGGACGGAGAATTAAATCAGACGGCTACGAGCCGTTCTTCTGATGAACTTCCGAATATCATTGTTGTGCAGCTGGAGTCATATTTTGACGTTGCAAACGCAGAGTTTTTCACCACATCTGAAGATGCATGCCCGAATCTGCACAATTTATATCAGAATTATTCAAACGGATATTTTAAAGTACCGTCTGTAGGAGCAGGTACGGCAAATACAGAGTTTGAAGTGCTGACAGGTATGAACCTCCGTTATTTCGGACCTGGAGAATATCCGTATAAGACCTATTCAAAAAAACATCCGACGGAGAGTGCGGCGACAGCGCTTGCCTCTCTTGGATACGGAACACATGCATTACATGATAACACAGGAAATTTCTACAGCCGTGCCAATGTATTTAATAACATGGGATTTGATACATTTACCAGTAAGGAGTTTATGAATGTCCTGCAGACGACAGAGAATGGATGGGCAAAAGATGAGATCCTGACACAGCATATTATGGAAGCCATGGATACAACAAAACAGGAAGATTTTGTATTTACTGTCAGTGTACAGGGACATGGAAACTATCCGGAGACACAGGTGATCGAGAATCCGAAGATCAAGGTTGAAGGAATCGAAGACGAAGCGCTGAAAAATAAATGGGAATATTATGTTAACCAGGTCTATGAGATGGATCAGTTTGTAGGTGATCTGATCAAGGCAGTGGAAGAAAGAAATGAACCATCTGTTGTCGTATTCTACGGAGATCATCTTCCGACTATGGGACTGAAGGCAGAAGACTTAAAGAGCCGTTACTTATATAATACGAACTATGTAATCTGGGATAATATCGGACTTCAGAAGGATGATAAGAATATCCCGGCATATCAGCTGATGTCAGAGGTACTGAACAGACTGGATATCCATTCCGGTACCGTATTCAATTATCATCAGCAGAGAAAGGGAACAAAGAATTACCTTTCAGATCTGGAACTCCTGCAGTATGATATCCTGTATGGAAAGCAGTATGTATATAACGGAAAAGCACCAATCACCGAAGGCCATATGGTGATGGGAATCCGTAATGTGTCACTGAGCAGTATTGTTCCGCAGTTGAACAGTGGATATAGTCTGTACGGTGAGAACTTCACAAAATACAGCCGCGTATATGTCAATGGTGAAAAGCAGAAGAGTAGTTTCCTGAATAATACGCGTATTAATCTGTCGGAGACAGAATTAAAAGACGGTGATGTGATTCAGGTTGGACAGGTTGGTTCCAGTGATACGATATTCCGGATGTCGGATAAGTACACATATCAGAACGGACAGCTTGTAAAACAGGAAGGCACAGCAACCGATAAGAGCAAATCTTGGGTGGATCAGGATTATGATGTTAACTAAAAAAGAACCGGAAACGTTCACATATGAAGAGGCAGCAGCGTATATCGAAGAAATTCCAAAATTTACAAAGAAACATACGCTGGAGCACACAAAAACGTTTTTAAAAAGATTGGGTAATCCGGCGGCGGACAGAAAAATTGTCCACGTCGCCGGTACAAATGGAAAAGGGTCTGTATGTGCATACTTACAGGCCATACTTATGACAGAGGGGAAGAGAACAGGGTTCTTTACATCCCCTCATCTTGTATCTGTAAATGAGAGGATACGGGTAGATAATATACAGATTGATAATGAGACATTTCTGAAGGTGTTTCGAAAAGTTTTAAAGATAGCACGTCAGATGGTGGAAGACGGGATCGAACATCCTTCGTATTTCGAATTTCTATTTGGAATGGGTATGACAGCATTTGCAGAGACAGATGTAGAATATATCATTCTGGAGACGGGACTTGGCGGACGGCTGGATGCGACAAACGCAATAGACAATCCGGCACTTGCCATCATAACATCAATCAGTCTGGATCATACGGCGATCCTCGGTGATACGATCGAGAAGATTGCGGGTGAGAAAGCCGGAATTATTAAGCCGGGTGTTCCGGTGTTCTTTGACGGAAGCAGTAAAAAAGCAGCGGAAGTCATTAAGGCAAAAGCTTCGGAACTGGGCGTATCTTGTAGAGAAGTTACGAAAAATGCGTATGAAATTCAGGAAGTTCACCGCAAATATATTGCATTTTCCAGACGGAGTGCGTATGATAAAGATGTTATCTTTCAGGTACCGATGTGCGGATGTTACCAGGCGATGAATGCAGAGCTTGCACTGGAGGCGTCGGAATATCTGCTCGCGGGAGAAGAGATACATATGGACCGGTGGAAGGAAGCACTTGCAGAACTTCACTGGGAAGGAAGAATGGAACGGGTAGGAGCACATATTACCGTAGACGGTGCACATAACCCGGGCGCAATGGAAGCGTTTGTAGAAAGCGTAAAAGCACTGGATGAGTCCGAACGCGGAGAAATGGTATTACTATTTTCAGCAGTATCGGATAAAAAGTACGATCAGATGATAGAATATCTGTGTGAGAATCTGGATGTGAAAGCTTATGTTGTCACACAGATCGAGGACGAAAGAGGTGTTCCGGCAGAGGAACTTGCTGATGTCTTCCGAAGATACACAGACAGACCGGTGTACTGTAAAGAACGATTAGAAGATGCCGTGAGAACGGCAATGAATGAACGGGGAGAGACGGGAGAGATATACTGTCTTGGCTCTTTGTACCTCGTAGGAATGATGAAGAAGTTACTGGCAGGAGGTGCCATAGATGCTTGATTTTGAAGAAGAATTAAAGAAGTTCCAGCCAAGTCTGGAAGTAGAGGAACTGGGAGATGCGATTTACCAGGATGATCTGACAGACATGACAGATCTTTTAAGAGAAGTAATCGAACAGACAAAGCAGGATGATCCACAGTAAACTGCGGTAGAGAGAATATAGAGGGAAGTATATGGATTACACAACAAAACTGGCGTATCAGTCGAATTACTGGTATAATGACGGACTTAACAAAGCGAATATCCGGGATCTGACCGGTGCCATTACATCGCTTAAGAAGAGTTTACAATATAACAGAGATAATATTGCGTCAAGAAATCTTCTGGGACTTGTTTATTATGGACGAGGCGATGTGATAGAAGCGCTGGCAGAATGGGTCTTAAGCAAGAATCTTCAGCCTAAGGAGAATATTGCGAATTATTATATCCAGAAAGTAAAAGAAAAAAGAGATGATCTGGACAGAATCAATCAGGCTATAAAAAGATATAATCAGGCTTTGGATTACTGTTATCAGAGATGTGAAGATCTGGCGGTTATGCAGCTTAAGAAAGCAATCGAGATGCATCCGACGTATGTGAAAGCATACCAGCTTCTGGCGCTTCTTTACATTATGGAAGAACAGTATGCAGAAGCAAGAAAGAATATCCGGATCGCTCACAAACTGGATAAGACCGACGATATCACGATGCGTTACATGCATGAGTTGAATCAGGTACGGAAGTCAAGAAACATCCGCCTGATAGACGATAAAGATACCGGAAAGAAGAAAAAGGGCAGACAGACAGTTACTTATAATATCGGAAATGAGACGATCATTCAACCGGTTGCTTCAGGATTAAAAGATAATGTCGGCCTGCATACAATGGTTAATATTGCAATCGGTGTTATTGTAGGTGTGGCAGTTATGGGATTCTTAATCATGCCGGCTGTGTCTGCATCAAGACAGAGTAAGCTGAATAAGCAGACCGTTAAGTTCAGTGATCAGATCGCAACTCAGAAATCACAGATCAGTGCACTGAAAAAAGAGCTGGATAATTACCGGAGCAGCAGTAAAGAAGCAGAGAATCAGCAGCAGACAGCAGAGATCACAAAGACAAGCTATGAATCACTGATGACCGTTATATCTCATTATTCAACCGGAGATATGAGTAATTCGGCACTGGCAGAGGAACTTCTGAAGATTAATTCAGAGACACTTGGAGCATCGGGAAAAGAAGAGTATGATACACTGACAGGAAAGATATATCCAAGAGTCTGTGAGAGTCTGTATGTAACATCACAGAAGAATTATCAGGTGGCAAATTATGATACGGCAGTGACGAATCTGGAGCAAGTCGTACAGATGGACGAAGGATATCAGGATGGTGCGGCTATGCTTCTTCTTGCACAGTCCTATGAAAAACAGGGTAAGCAGGATAAGGCGAATACGTATTATCAGAAGATCATCGAAAAATATAACGGGACAGAGGCAGCAACAGAGGCACAGAATGCTCTTGATGTACAAAATGCCAAAAAGACCAAAGACAATAATAATTAGAAAATGTACGAAAGAAAAGGATATACACGGTAAAGTGTATGTCCTTTTCTTTTATACTTAAGTATGTAAGGGGAGTATGTAACATGAAATATCAGGTACAGGAAAATTGTCTTACTATATTTTTACCGGGGGAGCTGGATCATCATAATGCAGAAGAGATACGAAAAGAATCAGATCATCTGATTGAACACAATCACATACGTTATGTGATCTTTGACTTTGCGGATACAAAATTCTGTGACAGTTCCGGAATCGGAGTGATCATGGGTCGTTACAGAAAGATCTATATGCTGGGCGGTGAAGTGTGTGCGGTACATACAAGCGAGAGGATCAGGAAGATTCTTATGATGTCAGGAGTAACAAAGATTATGCAGATTTATGAGGAGGAGAAATAAATGGGAAATACCAATGAAATGACGATTATTTTTGACAGTTATTCATCCAATGAAGCATTTGCAAGAGTGGCGGTTGCTGCATTTATGACATCGCTGAATCCGACAGTGGAGGAAGTAGCAGATGTAAAGACTGCGGTATCAGAGGCTGTAACCAATGCGATCATCCACGGATACGAAAGCCGGATAGAGAAGATCACGCTTCGTTGTAAGACATGCGGGGATACTTTGTATATCGAGATAGAAGATCATGGAAAAGGAATGGAAGATGTAAAGAAGGCGATGGAACCGTTATTTACTACAAGACCGGAGCTTGACCGGTCCGGGATGGGATTTTCTTTTATGGAAGCTTTCATGGATCAGGTAGAAGTAAGTTCAAAGCCGGGAAAAGGAACTATTGTGAAAATGCAGAAAACAATTGGAAAAGGACGAAAGGTATGGACCACACAATCGCTTTAATTCAGAAATCTCACGAAGGGGATGAAGAAGCAAGAGCTCAGATTGTGGAGGAAAATACAGGACTGGTCTGGTGTATTGTAAGAAGATTTACGGGAAGGGGAACAGAGCTGGAAGATCTGTTTCAGATCGGAACGATTGGATTACTGAAAGCAATCGACAAGTTTGATCTGAGTTATGAAGTGAAATTCTCAACTTATGCTGTTCCGATGATCAGTGGAGAAATCAAGCGCTTCTTAAGAGATGATGGGATGATAAAGGTAAGCCGGTCGTTAAAAGAACTGTCTTATAAAGGATATCAGGCCCAGGAAGTACTCGGAAGAAAGCTTGGAAGGGAGCCGTCGGTCACAGAACTTGCAGAGTATCTTGATGTGTCACCGGAAGAACTTACGATGGCGATGGATGCATGTACGGATGTGGAATCACTACACCGGCCGGTATACAAAAAAGAAGGACAGGAGATTTCACTGATGGAAAAAGTAGGAAAGGAGGACGGTGCGGAAGAAAGAGTACTGGATCATCTGCTGTTAAAAGAGCTTCTGACAAGTCTGGATAAAGAAGAAAGAAAACTGATCTATCTGCGATATTTTGCCGAAAAGACACAGACTCAGGTAGGAAAGGAAATGGGAATTTCCCAGGTTCAGGTTTCCAGAATGGAAAAGAAAATATTAAAAAATCTAAGAGAACGTATCTGACAGGCACATCATGAATATATTCTGGAAAATCAGCCATACTAACTCATGAAACTTGGATGGAAAGGGTGAGTAAGATGGAGGATGCCAGAAGAAAGATCAGGATGTGCCTGATCTTTGTTGTGACATTGGCAGTGATCATCGGGCTGATTTATTATTTCCATGATGTAAGAGGCAATCACGGAGTCAATGAAGGAACACTGATAAAAAGAATGGAAATAACTGCAAAAAATGATGAGATAAACAGGAGGTGAAGAAGATGGCCGCGAATTCTGATGATATATATATAAAAGCAGACCGGAATATAGAGGTCGCAAAAAAGTCGGTAACGCTTGGAGATGTATTGAAGATTGAATGCGCCAATCCTGTAATGCTGGCCAGAATCAGAAGTACGCATCTTCTGACATTTCATCACCCGGATAATAAAGGGGAAAGACGAGTGGTCATGTCGGTCTTAAAAGTGATACAGAAGATCCATGAAATCTATCCGGAGGCTTCTGTGGAAAATATCGGGGAGACGGATTTCATCGTGACATATGAAGAACAGGATGGGAAAGGCGGAGTTATTCACGTGGCGAAGATTGTCATGGTGGTGCTGATCAGTTTTTTCGGAGCGGCATTTTCAACAATGGCATTCAATAATGATGTAGGCGTGACAAAAATGTTCGGACAGATATACGAACTTCTGACCGGAACAAAATCGAATGGATTTACGATTCTGGAATTTATGTATTGTATTGGTATTATCATCGGAATTCTGACATTCTTTAATCATTTCGGTAAAAAACGGCTGTCGGTAGATCCGACACCAATGGAGGTAGAGATGCGACTGTATGAAAATGATATACAGACGACGCTTGTGGAAACGTACTCCAGAAAGGAGAAAGAATTGGATGTGGATGAAAAACATATTCCTGGCAATTCTGGGACTTAGTGCCGGAATTACGGCGGCCGGAGGTTTATTTTCTTTTATTATCGGACTGGGGGTGGTGTCGGATTTTGCGGACAGGACACATACAGGTGAGCATGTTATGCTCTATGAAGATGCCATTGCAGTGGGCGGCAGTATCGGAGCAATCATCTCTGTCTATCATCCCACGATACCATACGGAAGCTGGCTGGTTCCGCTGGCAGGACTTTTCGGTGGAATCTTTGTAGGATGCTGGGCGATGGCTCTTACTGAGATGTTGGATCTCTTCCCGATCTTCATCAGGAGAATCCGGCTTGTGAGAGGGATTGGAGCGATCATTATAGGAATCGCTTTTGGAAAAGGATTAGGAGCATTACTGTTTTTTTGGAAAAGGTGGTAAAAAATGGATAAAAAAAGACAGCAGCAGGCTTATGAAAATTATGTAAAGCAAAAAACACCGGTGCATAATCTGCCTGCTAATATGACAAAAGCATTCGTAACGGGAGGCGCAATCTGCGTGCTGGGACAGGGGATTTTGAATATCTGTGAGAAGGCAGGATTAGATAAAGATATAAGTGGCGGCTGGTGTTCTATGCTTCTGGTATTTCTGAGTGTAGTACTGACGGGATTCAATGTCTATCCAAGGATTGCAAAATGGGGCGGAGCCGGAGCGCTGGTTCCGATCACCGGATTTGCCAATTCGGTGGCAGCACCGGCAATCGAATACAAAAAAGAAGGACAGGTTATGGGAATCGGCTGTAAGATATTTACGATTGCAGGTCCGGTGATTCTGTATGGAATCTTTACAAGCTGGGTTCTGGGACTGTTCTACTGGCTGTTAAGAATTGTCGGAGTATTATGACGGCAGAGGATCTCAGATATGTAAATATGTCGGGAAAGGATAAGATGAATGATAAAGGGAAAGCAAAGTATAGCCTTTGAGGTATCTCCGTACCTTGAAGAGAGTGCTTCGGTTGTTGGGAAAAAAGAAGGAGAAGGACCTTTGGGCGGTATGTTCGATATGGTGGCAGAGGAAGATCTTTTCGGGGAGAATACATGGGAAGAAGCAGAAAGCACCATGCAGAAGGAAGCATGTCTTCTGGCTCTTGGTAAAGCACATTTGGCACCGGAGAGTATCCGTTATCTGTTCGGTGGAGATCTGTTAAGGCAGGGAGTGGCAACTTCAATGGGTGTAGAGACACTTCAGATCCCGATGTTCGGATTATATGGAGCATGTTCGACTTCCGGAGAAGCACTTGCCCTGGCTTCGATGAGTGTAGCTGCGGGATATGGAGAACGGATGCTGGCGGTAACATCCAGTCATTTCGGAAGTGCTGAGAAAGAATTCCGTTTTCCTCTCGGATATGCGAATCAGAGACCATTATCGGCACACTGGACAGTGACCGGAAGCGGAGCATTTATCGTGGGGAAAAATAGAAGTCATGTGAGAATAACCGGGGTGACAATAGGAAAAATTGTGGATTACGGTCTGAAAGACTCACAGAATATGGGGGCATGTATGGCTCCGGCCGCATGTGATACGATCATTCAGAATCTGGAGGATTTTGAAAGAAAAGAAACAGATTACGACAGGATCATTACCGGAGATCTTGGCTATGTGGGGCAGAGTATTTTATTCGACCTTATGAGGGGAAAAGAACATGATATCAAGATAAATCATATGGATTGCGGAATGACAATCTTTGATCAGAATCTGCAGGATACACATGCCGGAGGAAGTGGCTGTGGTTGTGCGGCCGCAACATTATCCGCTTATATCCTGCCAAAGATATCAAGAGGAGAGTGGAAACGTGTACTCTTTGTACCGACGGGAGCACTTATGTCAACCGTCAGTTATAATGAAGGAGCCAGTGTACCGGGGATCGCACATGGAATTGTCTTAGAACATTGCTAGGAGGAAAAGATTATGGATTATATCAATGCATTCTGGGTAGGGGGACTGATCTGTGCTCTGACGCAGATACTGCTGGACAGGACGAAGCTGATGCCCGGAAGAATCATGGTGCTTCTGGTCTGCAGCGGTTCTGTACTGGGAGCATTTAAGATATATCCGGTTATTCAGGATTTTGCCGGAGCCGGAGCCAGTGTACCGTTACTGGGGTTTGGAAATCTTCTGTGGAAAGGTGTAAAAGAAGCCGTAGAAAAAGAAGGATTTATCGGAATCTTTATGGGAGGATTTAAAGCCAGTGCAGTAGGTATATCAGCGGCTCTCATCTTTGGCTATCTGGCGTCCCTGATCTTTGAGCCAAAGATGAAGAAATAGCTGTGAACTCGGATTAAGAGATCATTAAGATTCGTTCATACCGGAAAATATATTCAGGAACCGGGTGAAAATCAGGCTTAGCGGGAATTGTAAAATGTCCATAAAAAGGACCAGTTTCAGGTTCATCTGATTAGCGTGTTCCAGAGGAAGACCTTCCGATTGTCTGGCATGGAGACTTCGGATCGTATGTAGGATCATCTCTACGACAACAAAAAGAGCATAAAGAACCAGTGTAGTATTTCCAAAATTAAAATGCCAGATCGTAGAATCCTATAGATATCCAAATATACAAGAGACGTTGTCGATGGCAAGTTCTGTAAATATAATAAAACTCCCGTCAGAAACTGTCAATGAGACAGTTGCCGACGGGAGTATGTATCGCTACCTAATCAGATATCTGAGAGAACCGCAAGGAGTTTGATTCTCTGGATACAGGAAAATTAAGCAAGTTCTTCGCCTGTGATCATCTTGTAGCACTGAAGATATTTGTCGATTGTTTTCTGAACTACGTCATCCGGAAGAGTCCAGTCGTTATCCGGGTGAGAAGTCAGCCAGTCACGTGCAAACTGTTTGTCGAATGATGGCTGTCCATGTCCCGGTTCATAACCTTCTACTGGCCAGAAACGAGAACTGTCAGGTGTAAGCATCTCATCACCGATCACCATGTTACCATTCTCATCAAGACCGAATTCGAATTTTGTATCGGCGATGATAATACCACGGCTTAATGCGTAGTCTGCACATTTTTTATAGAGAGCGATTGTACAGTCACGAAGTTTGGCTGCGTATTCTTCGCCTTTGCCAGGGAAATATTTCTCAAGGTGGGCAATACTCTGCTCATAAGAAATATTTTCGTCATGATCTCCGATCTCAGCTTTTGTGGATGGTGTGTAGATTGGCTCTGGAAGCTTGTCGGATTCTTTTAATCCTTCCGGAAGTTTGATACCGCATACAGTGCCATTTTCTTTATAGCTCTTCCATCCGCTTCCTGTAATGTAACCACGTACGATACATTCGATTGGAAGCATCTCGAGCTTTTTGCACATCATGCTGTTTCCGTCATATTCTGGTTTCTGGAAGAATTCAGGCATATCTTTCACATCAGTAGAGATCATGTGGTTTGGAAGAATGTCTTTTGTCAGGTCGAACCAGAATTTAGACATCTGTGTCAGAACGGTTCCTTTCTTGGAAACAACGTTCTTAAGAATTACGTCAAAACAACTGATACGATCAGTGGCAACCATAATCAGGCTGTCTCCGTTATCATAAATTTCACGGACTTTACCTTCTTTTATTGGTTTCATAACAATACCTCGCTTATTTATTATTTTTTTTAATATGTCTTCACTAATAGTCAAACAGATTTTGCGGAAAAAAACAATAGTAAATTGCAAAATTTCGAAAAAAAGTACAAAATATAAATTATGTTGTATAATAACAATATCGTAAAAAAGAATACTGATAAGTAATGGTAATAGTGACTGATAACGACAGATAATAAGCGGAAAATCAGTGAAAATATGAAGCAGAGAAAAGACAAAAGAAAGAAAAAATAAAAGGCAGTAAGGAACGAAATTATGAGACATATTACAATTGGAATTCTGGCGCATGTGGATGCCGGGAAAACGACATTATCGGAATGCATGCTCTACTTAAGCGGGCAGATTAGAAAGCTTGGAAGAGTCGACCATAAAGATGCATTCTTAGATACATACGAACTGGAACGGGAAAGAGGAATCACGATCTTTTCCAAACAGGCAGAATTAAAAATGGGCAATCTGGGGATAACGCTTCTGGATACACCGGGGCATGTGGATTTCTCCGCAGAAATGGAGCGTACCTTGCAGGTACTGGATTATGCGATCCTGGTGATCAACGGAGCTGACGGGGTGCAGGGACATACACGCACGCTCTGGAGTCTGCTGAAAAGATATCAGATACCGACGTTCATATTCATCAATAAGATGGATCAGGTGGGAACAGATAAGGCAAAGGTACTGGCAGATCTGCAGAACAGACTGGATGAAGGATGCATTGATTTTTCGGAAATGTCGGAAGAAACATATGACAGCATTGCCATGTGTGATGAGAAAGCGATGGAAGAGTATCTGGAATCGGAGAAAGTGGAAGAGGATACGATCGCGGAGATGATCGGAAGCAGAAAGGTGTATCCGTGTTATTTCGGTTCGGCGCTAAAGATTGAAGGTGTGCAGGAATTTATGGACGGGATGTCTGCTTATATAGAACGAAATGAGCAGATAAATAATACAGACACTGGTACATGTGATTTTGGTGCAAAAGTTTTCAAGATATCGAGAGACCCATCCGGCAGCCGACTGACGCATCTGAAAGTGACATCCGGAACTCTGAAGGTAAAAGATACATTGACGGGAACGACAGGAAGGCAGCAGAGCAAGAACGAATCTGACCGTACACAAGATACATCCGAGACAGTTATGAACGGCTGGGAAGAAAAGGTCAACCAGATCCGGATCTATTCTGGAGAAAAATACGAGATGGTACAGGAAGCAGGATCCGGCAGGATCTGTGCGGTAACCGGACTGAATTACACTTATCCGGGGGAAGGCCTCGGCATAGAATGTGATTCCGAAGCACCGGCACTGGAACCTGTCTTAAGTTACAAAATCGAACTCCCGGAAGGCTGTGACGTTCACAAAATGCTTAGAAACTTACGGGTACTTGAAGAAGAAGATCCGATGCTTAAGATCGTGTGGAATGAAGAACTGGGAGAGATTCATGCAAAACTCATGGGAGCAGTCCAGATTGAGATATTAAAAAGCCTGATCAAAGACAGGTTCGGCGTAGAAGTAGAATTTGACACCGGTAATATCGTATATAAAGAGACTATACAGAATACCGTGGAAGGTGTGGGACATTTTGAGCCGCTCCGGCATTATGCGGAAGTACATCTGAAGATGGAACCGGGAGAAAGAGGCAGCGGTATTGTGATTGGAACAGACTGCAGTGAAGATATGCTAGATAAGAACTGGCAGCGTCTGATCCTTACCCATCTTCTGGAGAAAGAACATAGAGGCGTGCTGACCGGTTCTGTGATCACAGATATGAAGATTACGTTGACGGCAGGAAGGGCGCATCTGAAACATACCGAGGGAGGAGATTTCCGGCAGGCAACTTACCGTGCGGTGCGTCAGGGACTGATGCAGGCAGAGAGTGTACTGTTGGAACCGTATTATGATTTCCAGCTGGAGGTCCCGTCAGGAATGATCGGACGGGCACTTACAGATATCCAGCGGATGAATGGGGAGGCCGGTACGCCGCAGACAGAAGGAGAGATGACGACGATCGAAGGCTATGCACCGGTTGCAGATATGCGGGATTATCAGATGGAAGTGAATTCCTACACAAGAGGACAGGGACATCTGACCTGTACATTCCGCGGTTATGAACCTTGCCAGAATGCAGAAGCAGTGATCGAAGAGATTGGTTATGATCCGGAACGTGACATTGAGAACCCGACCGGTTCCGTATTCTGTTCCCATGGTGCAGGATTTAACGTTTCATGGGACAAGGTACCGGAATATATGCATCTGGAGAATCAGTTAGAAAAGGAACGTGCATTAGAAGAAGCCAAGAGACAGTCGGAGCAGGCAGCCCGTCAGATGCCAAGAGCAGCAAGAACTCCGAAAGTCTATTCCAAAGCGGAAGAAAAAGAGCTGGAAGAGATATTTATCCGGACATATGGAAAAGTAGAAAGAAAAGGCGGTCTGACACCGAAAACTTATGAAAGTGAGTATGCCAAAAAGCAACTTAAAAAAGAAGAAGCCATGCAGGAATATCTGCTGGTTGACGGATACAATGTCATTTTCGCATGGGAAGAGCTGAAAGAACTGGCGAAAGTCAGTATTGAGGCGGCACGGGATAAGCTGATGGACATCCTGTGTAATTATCAGGGATATAAGAAATGCGTTCTGATTCTTGTGTTCGATGCATACAAGGTAGAGGGTTATGCGCTTGAGATCCAGAAATACCACAATATCCATGTTGTATATACAAAAGAAGCAGAGACAGCCGATCAGTACATTGAAAAGGTTGTTCATCATATAGGAAGAAAGTATCATGTAACAGTTGTGACGTCTGACGGAGTAGAGCAGGTGATCACGATGGGACAGGGTGGAACCCGTATTTCTTCCAGAGATTTTCTCGAGGAGATTGAATATACCAGAAAGCTGATCGAAGAGGATAATGAAAAGCAACGAGTGAGTGAAAGGAATTATCTGTTTGACCATGCGGATGAGGAATTCGTGAGAAAAATGGAAAAAATCAGACTTGGAAAGAATCCGGAAGAATGATAAACTAATATAGTATGCATGGAATATACAAGAAATATGTAAGAATATGCAAGAACATAAAAATATAGAATGATATTAAAGAAAGTAAAGATACAAAAAGGAGAAACCAATGCCAGTTTTTGATTTTAATTCAACACCAGATGAAAAGAAACCAGCGGAATGTACATATACAGTCATCCGTTCGAATGAAAATGAAGCAACAGCCGAGAAACCAATGATGGTTCTCGATAATAAGATCTGCCAGTGGGATCATCATTCCTGCGGTGTATTTACGAACCCGATTAAGAGAACCTCTTTCGAATTCCAGCAGGAAGACGGAACCGTAAGTGCAGATATCTTAAAAATCGATGCAAGATTCGTAAGCCTGTTAAAATGGCTTGGAGAGAATCATATTAATGTACGTCTCTCTGGGGAGAATACAGAAGAAGGATATGCGGTATATAAGATCCGCGAGATCGCATTTGGCGGCGGTACGAAATTATCTGCAGAAGACGGATTCCTTCAGTTTATGATCGAGCGTCTGCTTGCAAGCAATGCACCGGCAGAAGAGGTGGACGACGAAGATGAAGACGAGGCAGGAGATGACATGAAGCTGACCAGTCTTCAGAGCATCACGGACTTCATGAACTGTGCGGGAAGAACACTTCCGGATAATATCCGTCTGTGGGCAAGACGTAACCTTGCGGTGGCACGTTCGCACGAAGTATCACCGGAGGAAAGACGCCATGCACAGAGAGCACTTTCCATTATGATGAATGTACAGTGGAAGAGCAATTATTTTGAAGCAATCGATCCGGATGAAGCGCGTCGTATCCTTGACGAAGAACTTTACGGAATGGAACGTGTAAAACAGAGAATCATCGAGACGATCATCCAGATCAACCGTACCCATACATTACCGGCTTACGGACTTCTGTTAGTAGGACCTGCAGGAACCGGTAAATCCCAGATTGCCTATGCGGTAGCACGTATCCTGAAGCTTCCTTGGACAACACTGGATATGAGTTCGATCAATGATCCGGAACAGTTAACCGGAAGTTCCCGTATCTATGCTAATGCAAAGACGGGTATCATCATGGATGCATTTGCCATGGCCGGAGAATCGAATCTGGTATTTATCATCAACGAGCTGGATAAAGCAGCATCCGGTAAAGGCAATGGCAATCCGGCCGATGTACTTCTGACATTACTGGATAACCTTGGATTTACAGACAACTATATCGAGTGTATGATCCCGACGGTAGGTGTATACCCGATCGCGACTGCTAATGACAAGTCTCAGATCAGTGCACCGTTGATGTCACGTTTCGCCGTGATCGATATCCCGGATTATACACCGGAAGAGAAGAAAGTGATCTTCTCCAAATTCGCACTTCCGAAGGTATTAAAGCGAATGAGCCTTAAGGAAGATGAGTGCATCATGAGTGAAGAAGGTCTGGACGAAGTGATCGAATTATATTCGAATACATCCGGAATCCGTGATCTGGAGCAGGCAGCTGAGCATATTGCGGCAAATGCCCTGTATCAGATCGAGGTAGATCATGTGAAGTCTGTTACATTTGATGCAGAAATGGTAAGAAATCTGTTAAAATAAATGAAAACTACAAGAACAACATTTTTTACAAGAGATAAAAAATTTTATAAGACATTTTTCCGGTTGATGCAGGTCGTAGCACTTCAGAATCTGGTGGCATACAGCGTGAATATGTTAGATAATATTATGCTTGGAAGTTACAGTCAGAATGCGCTGTCCGGTGCGGCGACGGTAAATCAGATCTTCTTTATTGTGAATCAGCTGGCACTTTCCATCGGAAATGCACTGGTAGCGATATGTTCTCAGTACTGGGGAAAGCAGGAGACAGGAGCGATTCGTAAGATGACGGGAGTGGCACTGGCGCTTAGTGTCCTGATCGGGGCAATAGTCGTGACAGCATGCACCTGTATTCCAGAGCAGCTCTTGAGAATATTTACGACATCACCGGAGATTATTGCCGAAGGGAAGGCGTATCTTGGACTTCTGAAATGGACATTTTTACTGTTCATGATAAGTAATCTGCTGATCGCCATGCTTAGAAGTGTGGAGACAGTGAAGATTTCGTTTGTTATATCGGTAGTGTCGTTGATCACGAACGGTTGTATTAATTACACACTGATCTTTGGACATTTTGGATTCCCGGAGATGGGAATCCAAGGAGCTGCAGTCGGAACACTGACAGCAAGGATGCTGGAGCTTCTGATCATCGTGGTATATATATGGAAGATAGATACGAAAGTCAGATTATTTGACATTAATTTGTTCAGAACTATATTTCTGCCGGAGAACAGAAAGATATGGGGAGCATTTTTCAAAGTTGCATTTCCGATCATGTGCTCAGGGATGATCTGGGCAATCTCGGTACCGATGCAGACGGCGATTCTGGGGCATTTGTCTGCGGATGCAATTGCCGCAAATTCTGTATCCAGCACATTTTTCCAGTATCTGAAGGTCGTTGTAATCGCTATATCATCGGCATCGGCCGTTGTGATCGGGAAAGATATCGGAGAGGGAGATATAGAAAGGGTAAAATCCGATGGAAGGACACTTTCTGTGATCGATGTTCTGATCGGTATAGTACTCGCTTCTTTGTTATTTGTACTAAGAGGACCACTTTTGTCTATGTATAAATTAACGGATACGGCAGCAGTACTGGCAAATCATTTTATTATGATCATGAGTGTTGTTATGGTGGGAATGTCTTATCAGATGCCGGTATCGGTAGGTGTAATTCAAGGTGGTGGAGATACCAGATTCTCTATGTATATGAATATGATCTCTACTTGGGGAATTGTTATGCCGCTTTCTTTTCTTGCGGCATTTGTATGGAAACTTCCGGTGGAACTGGTTGTGGTTGCAGTGCAGTCAGATCAGTTGTTCAAGGGGATTCCGGTATTTTTACGGTTTAGGAGCTATAAGTGGATTCACAAATTAACATAAAAAGAAGTATGGAATGGAAAGAATTTGAAACAACATTTTCGGTAAAATTAAATCAACAGCAAAAAGAAGCAGTACAGAGCACAAAAGGGCCGGTACTGCTTCTTGCTGTGCCCGGATCAGGAAAGACCACGGTACTGGTGACACGTCTTGGTTATATGATCTACTGTAAGAATATTCCTCCGGAGAGCATACTTACGGTTACATATACGGTGGCAGCGACAAAAGATATGTCCGAAAGATTTGCAGTCCGTTTTGGCGAGGATATGGCAAAGAGACTGGAATTTCGGACGATCAACGGAATCTGCGCAAGGATTATCCAGTATTACGGAAGACGGATCGGAAAGACACCGTTTGAACTTGTGAAGGATGAAAAGGCAACGACGGGGATGCTGATCAGAATCTGTCAGGATCATGGCATGGGATATCCGACGGAGAGTGATCTTAAGAATGTAAGAACGTTGATCACATATATAAAAAATATGATGCTGAACGAAGAAGAACTTCAAAAATTAGAGGAAGAGTCAGATATCCGGATTGCAGGAATCTACCGTGAATACTGTAGGCAGATGCGAGAACAGAAGCTGATGGATTATGACGATCAGATGTTGTATGCCTATAATATGCTGCGAAAAGACCCGGGTGTGCTTGCATATTTTCAAAATAGATATCCATATATATGTGTGGATGAAGCGCAGGATACATCAAAGATCCAGCATGCGATTATTGCGCTGCTGGCAGCCGGAACAGGCAATCTTTTTATGGTTGGAGATGAAGACCAGAGTATCTATGGATTCCGGGCGGCATATCCGGAGGCATTGCTGTCATTTGAAAAGAAGCATCCGGGAGCAAAAGTCCTTCTGATGGAAGAAAATTTCCGCTCAAATGCAAAGATTGTAGAAGCGGCAGATAAATTCATTCAGAAGAATACACTCCGGCATGAGAAGCATATGAGAGCGGCAAGAGAAGCCGGAGCGGATATCCGGGAAATTTCTCTAAAATCGAGGAAAGCACAGTATGTGTATCTGATGAAGGCTGCACAGGAATGTACGGTCGGAATGGCCGGCATGAGCGGATCGGAGGAACATAGGGGCAGGGCAGATGCTTCGGTGACGGAGACAGCAGTTCTGTACAGGGATAATGAGTGTGCGATTCCACTGATCGATCTGCTGGAAAGAAAGAATATTCCGTATCGTATGCGGAATGCAGACCTTTCCTTTTTTACCCACCGGACGGTTCTGGATGTACAGAATATCATCCGGTTTGCAATGGATCCAAAAGATACAGAACTGTTCATGCAGATCTATTACCGGCTGAAATTGTTCTTTAACAAGAAAGATGCATTAAGATATGCACAGATCAGTCAGGAGAAAGATATGGAGGTTCTGGATGTGGCATTAAAATACGGCAATCTGGAGAAATATCAGGAAGATAATATCCGTAATCTGAAACGGCAGATGGTACGTATCTTAAATATGCCGGGGGATGAGGCTGTCAACCAGATCCTGACATATATGGGATATCAGGATTATCTGAAGAAAATGGGCATGAATGTCAATAAGCTGGAGACGGTCAAGTTGATCGGAAGCAGGGTAGAATCTCCGGAAAAATTACTGGAACGACTGGAAGAACTGAGAACGATCATTCAGGAAAAAGTATCAGATAAGGATTGCCCGTTTATTCTGTCTACCATGCATGCAAGTAAAGGACTGGAATATGATACTGTCTATCTTCTGGATGTTATGGATGGGATATTGCCGGAAAAAGTACTGGCAAATCCGCGGACGGCATCAAAGGAAGAACTTGAAACTTATGAGGAAGAAAGAAGACTCTTCTATGTAGGTGTGACCAGAGCAAAGAATCAGCTGAATGTATTTACGACGAATAAGCCGTCCAAATTCTGCAGTGAGTTGCTGGGAAAGAGGAATCTGATGGAGAATCAGCAAAAAGAATATGCAGGAATAAAAAAATGGGGAGATTATAGTCCGGCGGGAACATATGGCATAAAGGGAAATGGAATGTATCATGGATATGGCACCGGGCATGGATTTCAGAAGCAACCTGGAAAAAGCTATCAGGAACTTGCGGATGCACTTGGTGAAGGCATGATTGTAAAGCATAAGAAATTCGGTGAGGGCGTCGTTGTAGACATGGAAGGTGAGCACATCCGTATCCAGTTCGGAGACAATGTAAAGAACATGGATCTGAAAGTTCTGGCAAGACTTGGAATGCTGGAAATATAAGAATAAAAAATGACCAATAGTCAAAAAAATGTATTGACTGTTGGTCTTTTTTGATGTATATTGCAATTAGGTACAAAAATGACCAATGGTCAAAAATGCTGATAAGAGTAAGAAGAAATAAAAAAGGATGTAAAGAAATGGTCATAAAAGGAGGGGCGGTTATGAATATGGTTGCATTTGGTAAAAAGGTAGTGAAGTTCAGAATTCCGATACTGATCATCAGTATCTTACTCTTGATTCCGGCGGGACTTGGATATGTGAATACAAGAGTCAATTATGATGTGCTGACATATTTACCGGAAGACATTGAGACGATGCAGGGTCAGGATATCCTGGTAAAAGACTTTGGAACCGGTGCTTTTTCAATGTTTATCGTGGACGGAATGGAAGATAAAGATGTATCGGCATTGAAAGCAAAGATCGAAAAAGTAGATCATGTGCAGAAGGTTCTGTGGTACGATTCACTTGCAGATATCAGCATGCCGAAGAGCATGATGCCGAAAGATGTCTACGAAGTATTCAATTCAGATACGGGCACGATGATGGCAATCTTCTTTGATGAGGGTACTTCTTCCGACGGAACGATGGAAGCAATCGGGGAGATCCGTAAACTGGCCGGAAAGCAGTGTTTCTTAAGTGGTATGTCTGCAATTGTTACGGATACGAAGAACCTGGCTGAGAAAGAGACACCGTTATATGTACTGATCGCAGTTGTTCTGGCGGTGATCGTATTAGGACTTACGATGGATTCGTATTTTATCCCGTTACTTTTTATGCTGAGTATCGGAATGGCGATCATTTATAATCTGGGAAGTAACTATTTCCTAGGAGAGATTTCCTATATTACGAAAGCGTTGGCGGCGGTACTGCAGCTTGGAGTTACACTTGATTATTCCATTTTCCTGATGCACAGTTATGAGGAGCAGCAGGCAAGATATAACGGAGGCAAAGAGCGTGCAATGGCACATGCGATATCCCAGACATTTTCATCCGTAATCGGAAGTTCCGTTACAACGGTAGCCGGATTTATTGCATTGTGTTTCATGACATTTACGCTTGGTATGGACATCGGTGTGGTTATGGTAAAAGGTGTCGTCCTCGGCGTGATCGCCTGTGTGACAATCCTTCCATCCATGATCCTGTGCTGTGATAAATGGATCACGAAGACCATGCATAAGCCGTTTCTTCCGGACATCGGAAGGATATCGGATAAAGTTACAAAGCGGTATATGATCTATGTGATCATTTTCCTTGTACTTTTATTCCCGGCAATCTATGGAAATAATCATACATCCGTTTATTACAATCTGGATGAGACGCTTCCAAAGGATCTTCCGAGTATCATTGCAAATGAAAAACTGAAGGAAGATTATGACATGAACACGACACACATGATCCTCGTGGACAGTTCGGTTGAATCCGCAGATGTGGCAAAGATGATCAACAAGATGGATGATGTGGATGGTGTCAAATGGGCACTTGGCCTGGACGCGCTGATCGGACCGGCAATCCCGCAGAGTATGATCCCGGATTCCGTAACCGAGATGCTGAAGAATGATAAGTATCAGCTGCTTCTGGTCAATTCTGAGTATAAGGTTGCATCGGATGAACTGAATGCCCAGATTAAAGAACTGAATAAGATTCTGCACAAATATGACAAAGGCGGTATGCTGATCGGTGAAGGACCGCTGACGGCAGATCTGATCGACATTACAGATACAGATTTTAAGACGGTCAGTGTGGTATCGATCGGTATCATCTTTGTGATCATATTAATACTGTTCAAGTCCATTTCACTTCCAATCATTCTGGTTGGCGTGATTGAATTTGCTATCTTTGTAAATATGGGAATTCCATATTATACAGGAACGAAGCTGCCATTCGTTGCATCGATTGTTATCGGCACGATCCAGCTTGGATCTACCGTAGATTATGCGATCCTTATGACGACAAGATATAAGAGAGAACGCAATCACGGAGCAGAAAAATATGATGCGATCACAACTGCACACCGCGCATCGGCACAGTCGATCATGGTAAGTGCACTGAGCTTCTTCGCAGCAACGGTCGGTGTCGGATTGTATTCGAATATTGATATGATCAGCTCACTGTGTATCCTGATGGCGAGAGGTGCGATCATCAGTATGATCGTGGTTATCTTTGTACTGCCGTCGATGTTTATGGTATTTGATAAAGTGATCGTGAAGACGAGTAAGGGATTTTTGCCATAACTCTGGAACCACGGGGACGTGAAAAAATGGCTTTTTTTACTGTCCCCGTTGGCATCCGGTAATTAAATATACAAAGCCGGAATGTAAAGGCCGGAAGGATAAATATATTGTCATGATTATGCAAACATGCTACAATATGACTTTGAACTGGTTCGCAAACCTCCCAGTATAAAAAACTAGGCAAAGTACATAACATGTATGATTACTTTTGTTTATGGGGGTTCTGTAAGCAAAAGTATTTTTTTGCCTTTTGAATTGCAGTGTATTCGTAAGGAGCTGCCAGTGGCAGGTCCTGTAGAAGATTGAGAAAGGAAAAGAAAAATGAAAAAAAGAAAAGTAATTATTGACTGTGATCCGGGTATCGATGACAGCCTGGCTATCATGCTGGCATTGCAGTCGGAAGAACTCGAGATAGTTGGAATCACCATTGTATGCGGGAACTGTCCGGTAGAGAGGGGATTCGGAAATGCGAAAAAAGTGCTGAAGCATATGGAAAGGTTAGATGTTCCTGTCTATATAGGCGTAGAAAAACCGCTGCGCCGGGAGTATGTCAACGCACTTGACACGCATGGAGAAGATGGACTTGGTGAAAGCTTTTTACCAGAAGTAGAAGGATTCCGTCAGGAGATGGGAGCAGTGGAATTCCTTGCATCAAAGCTGAAAGAAGGACACATTTCCGTAATAGCACTTGGACCGATGACGAATCTTGCAACATTGCTCGAACAAGACAGAGTTGCGTTTGATCAGATCGAAGAATTCGTGTCTATGGGCGGAACGTTCAAAAGCCATGGAAATTGTTCGCCGGTAGCGGAATACAATTACTGGTGTGATCCGGATGCGGCAGCGAAAGTATATGATGCAATGTATCAGAATGGACGGAAGATCCATATGATCGGTCTGGATGTGACGAGAGAAATTGTTCTGACACCAACGATTCTTGAGTATATGTGCCGGATAAATGCAAAAAGAGGTGTATTTATTAAGAAGATTACAAAGTTTTATTTTGATTTTCACTGGCAGTGGGAACACATCGTCGGATGTGTGATCAATGATCCTCTTGCCGTAGCATATTTTATTGATCCTTCGATCTGTGAAGGATTTGAATCCTTTGTCCAGATTGAGACAGAAGGGATATCACTGGGGCAGTCGGTTGTCGATTCGATGAATTTTTACCGGAAAGAACCGAATGCAAAAGTACTGACACAGGTAGATACATATCGTTTTTTCGAAATGATGCTTTCGAGAGTACTGGAAGTAGAACCTGAGAGTCTGGATATTTTGGAAAATGTATTATAAGTGAGGAGAAGTAAGTCATGAAAAAAACATCAACATATAGAGTATCAACATATAAAATCTGCATCGTTGCATTTGCAATCTGCATTAATCTGGTCGGAGGACAGATTGCATTATTTCTGAAGCTTCCAATTTACCTGGACAGTATCGGAACCGTATTCATTGCATCCACATTAGGCCCGATTTATGGAATGCTTCCGAATGTGATCAGTGGTCTGTTCATGGGAATGACGGTTGACGTATATTCTTTATACTATGCACCTGTCGGTATCATTCTTGGTCTGGTGACAGGTCTGGTATATCAGAAATATAAGCCGAAAAAATGGTGGATATTTGTGGCAGCGCTGGTAATTACATTACCGTCAACCATTGTAAGTTCCTGCATTACGGCATTCTTATTTGGCGGGATTACATCATCAGGTTCTACGGTTCTGGTGCAGCTTCTTGCCAAAACCCCGATGGGAATGGTAGGAGCATGCTTTGTGGTTCAGTTCTTTACAGATTATATTGACCGTGTGATCTGTCTGTTCGTGGTAAGCGCGCTTACAAAGGCACTGCCAAGGAATATGATGGAGAGATTATAAGGTGACCTTATAAGGAAAATTTGTAGAGAAAAGTTCATAAAGGCGATTATATAGAGGAAAATTTATAGAGAAATTAAAAAGAGAACTTATAGAGGAGAAGGTAGAAAGTGAATGTATTGATAACAGGTACAAGTTCCGGAATTGGAAAAGGGTGTGCGAAATATTTTCTGAAAAACGGACATAAAGTTTATGGATTTGACCGGAAAGAATCTACAATAGAACATCCGGATTATAAGCATTATTGTCTGGACATCCGTGATAAAGAGATGTATCCAGAACTTCCGCCCATGCAGATCGTGATCAACAACGCAGGTGTACAAAATGAAGATGATATTGATATCAATCTGAAAGGAACCATTGCGGTCACAGAACATTACGCAGTACAGCCGGAGATCCGATCTGTGATCATGATTGGATCTGCAAGCGGCCATACCGGATCGGAATTCCCGGAATATGCGGCAAGTAAAGGTGGGGTCCTTTCATATACCAAAAATGTTGCGATGAGAATTGCTCCGTATCAGGCGACCTGCAACAGTCTGGATTTCGGCGGAGTGATGACAGAGTTAAATAAACCGGTGATGGAAGATGAAAAACTGTGGAATGCGATCATGGATCTGACTCCTTTAAAACGCTGGATGAGTGTGGAAGAAGCTGCAGAATGGATTTATTTTATGGCGGTGCAAAACAGATTCTGCACAGGCCAGAATATTCTGATCGATGGACTGGAAGCAGGAAACAGTAATTTTATATGGCCGGAGTAGAGATCAGATAAAACCATAGAGAACGGTGTAGAAAAGAGGTATAGAACATGGAGTTTAAATACTGTAAATTAGAAATATTTCTCCCGCCGACGCATCTGGAAGTTGTGCAGAAAGCACTGCAGGAGGTTGATGCGGGACATATCGGGAACTATGATTCGTGCATGTCGGTAAGTCCGGTAACGGGTTACTGGCGTCCGCTTGACGGATGTGATCCGTATATCGGAACCAACGGTGAGATCAGCTGCGAACCGGAGCTGAAAGTGGAAGTAACCGTGTATACAGAAAATGTTGATAAGACAATTGAAGCCGTGAAGAAAGTACATCCGTATGAAGAACCGGTGATCAATGTGATACCACTGTGGAGAACAAGCTTTTAAGTCTGGAGTATATAAGTAAAGCCGTTGATGCTAATTTTTGTGGTTACAGCACTTCAATGCGCCTTGGAAGGAAGAGAATGCATATGTCAGAAAGAAATCATGAAGTTATAAAAAGTCAGCAGCTTTTAGATGAATATGGCAATATTGCGGAGCCGGGCTGGTCGAGAAAGCAGTTGCAGCAATATTCAAGAACACAGATTAAAGCACCAAAGTTCCGGATCAAAGAATGGGACTATTATCTTGTAGTGGGTGATGATTGTGCTGTGGCATTTACACTTTCAGATGACGGTTATGTGGGATTGAAGTCTGTGTCTCTGCTTGATTTTTCGGGAGAACCGTGGGAACATACGGAGACAATATTAGATGCATTTCCGATGGGAAAGCTTAGGATGCCGGAGAATTCGTCGGAGGGTGATATCATTTATGAGAAGAAGAATCTGAGACTAAAGTATGTGTTGGAAAATAGTGCGTCAGAATCAGCAGAAGAGGAACATAATGAGAAAATTACAAAGCCGGCTATAAAGATACGTCATATTACATGCCAGTTTGACAATTTTTACCAGGGCAAATCATTTTCCTGTGACATCCGGCTGCGCCAGCCGGATATGGATACCATGGTCATCGCAACACCATGGGATCGGAAAATGTGATTTTCTATGATGGGATAGCGCATAAGATCGATGATGTAGAATTCGTGATACCGGAAGATGATTACTGTAAACCATGGAAGTTTACGTCCAGTGACGGCAGATTCGAGATGGATTTTCTTCCAATATTAGACCGGTCGGCATGCCTGGATTATAAACTGATCGTGTCGGATCAACACCAGGTATTCGGACGGATGAGCGGAATGGCAGTGCTCGATGACGGGACAAAGATAGAGATAAAAGACGTGCTGTGCTTTGCGGAAAAAGTACATAACCGGTATTAGAATGTGCCTGAAAAATCAGTTCCACAATTTTCAGACATACTCTGAATCGGTGGAAAAACAGCCGGGAAAATAGCCGGGGAAACAGCAGGTTGCTTTCCGGTCATAAGCTTTTCTGCTAAGATATCGGTATATCGATAACGGAGGTAGATGCGATGGAAACAAAGGATGTTATATTAGAACTTCGTACGAAGAAAGGTTTATCTCAGGACGAACTGGCCGGCAAAGTCATGGTCACAAGACAGGCAGTATCCCGCTGGGAAAATGGGGAAACAGTTCCGAATACGGAGACGTTGAAGCTTTTGTCAAAGGAATTCGGGGTGTCGATCAATACGCTTCTTGGTGCACCTAGAAAGTTAATCTGTCAGTGCTGTGGAATGCCGCTTGAAGATGATGAAATCATAAGCCATGACAGTGACGGGACGCTGAACGAAGACTATTGTAAATGGTGTTATGCCGATGGAACTTATACTTACAGCAATATGGATGATTTGATCGATGTATGTGTCAAAAATATGATCAATGAGAATCTCACCGAGGAGCAGGTGCGGGCTTATATGAAAGATCTGCTTCCAAAGTTAGATTACTGGAAACAATATGAGGAGCTTGGTGACAATGGAGAATTTGAAGCATTCAAGAAGCAGCTGATACAGGAAATCAATGATCTTCATATAGAAGGAATGCCGAAAGTTGAAAAGCTGAATGCGCTTGTCGGAAAGTATGTGAATCTGGAATATCCGCTGCCGAATGGCAAACGTGTGAAGTTACTGGATGACCAGACGACGTATCTGGGGAATCAGCTGGAGTGTGAGTTTGGCGGCGACAGGTGCTTTGGAGTGCTGGCGGGGATGGATTTTATTATGGTTTGTACGTATGAGGCGGGAGGCGAAAATCCGGAGCTGGTGGTGTATAAGAAGAGGTGAGTGAATAGTAAATAAGCGAAACCATGGAAAAAGGTGTAGAAGAAAAAACACTTTTTTCTATGGTTTTTTTAGTAAGTTCTAGTATGGTATTAATAATGTCATTTAAGGTTTAATTTAGTCAAAAAACGATAGAATGACTAAATTGAATGAATTGACGACCAAGATAATTTATGCTATAAATATAATTAAATATGCGGTACATACTAGAAATAACTAAATAAATGATAATGGGGGAATTGAATGAGAAATTATAATTACAGAAAAAATTGGAATGATTTGCTAACGCCGGAAATAGTTAAGAAGCTTACTCTTATTCATGAATATAAGGGAGAACAAAGATTATTTATTGAAGCACATAAAGATGAACTAAAAGAACTGGTAGAAATAGCAAAAGTTCAAAGTACAGAGGCTTCAAATAAGATCGAAGGCATTTCAACAGCAGACGATAGATTGAAAAATTTAGTACAGGCGAAAACAACACCGCGAAATCGTGATGAATCTGAAATAGCAGGTTATAGAGATGTTTTGAATACAATACATGAGAATTATGATTATATTCCAATTAATGCTAATTATATTTTGCAACTACACAGAGATCTATATAAATTTCTTGGAAATATAGATGGAGGAATATTTAAGACATCAGATAATATTATCAGGGAAATGGATGCGGAAGGAAATGAAAAAATCCGTTTCAGACCAGTAGCCGCATGGGAAACACCGGCTTCTATAGATGAATTGTGTAAAGCTTATAATGAAGCCAAGGGAGAAGCAGATTCATTATTACTGACTATGATGTTTATTTTAGATTTTTTATGTATCCATCCATTTAACGACGGAAATGGAAGAATGAGTCGGCTGCTTACATTGCTTTTGCTATATCAGTCGGGATTTATTGTAGGAAAGTATATTAGTATCGAAAAGATAATTGAAGGATCGAAGGAAACTTATTATGAAGTACTTCAAGACAGTTCAATAAACTGGCACGAGAATGAAAACGACTATAAGCCTTTTGTGAACTATATGTTGGGAGTAATCGTAAATGCCTATAAGGAATTTGAATCCAGAGTAAAGTTATTGACGAATCCGAATTTGACAAAAGCAGATCGAATCCGTACAGTAATAAAAAATCATATAGGGGCAATTACAAAGTCTGAACTAATGGAAATGAATCCGGACATAAGTGATACGACTATACAAAGAACTTTAGCAGAGTTACTGAAATGCGGAGAAATAGAAAAAATTGGCGGAGGCCGTTACACAAAATACGTGTGGAAATTGGAGGACTAAATGATTACAGGTGAATTAAAAAACAAAATTGATAATTTATGGGATATCTTTGCTTCAGGAGGTTTGGTGAATCCACTGGAAGTAATTGAACAGATCACGTATCTGATGTTTATTCATGATCTGGACGACTCGGACAATACAAGAGCAAAAGAGAGTGCGATGCTTGGACTTCCATATCAAAGCATTTTTTCAGAAGAGGTGAAGATTGGAGAAAGAACAATTGATGGTTCACAATTGAAATGGTCTGTCTTTCATGATTTCCCGGCGGACAGAATGTATTCGGTAATACAAGAATGGGTATTTCCATTTATCAAAACATTACACAGCGATAAGAATAGTGCATATTCAAAATATATGGATGATGCAATTTTTAAATTGCCGACACCACTTGTGTTATCAAAAGTAGTAGATTCCTTAGATGAAATATATAAGATGATGAATGAAATACAGACTGCAGACGTGCGAGGAGATGTGTATGAGTATCTTTTGGAAAAAATAGCAAAATCAGGTCGTAATGGTCAGTTTAGAACCCCAAGACATATTATCCGTATGATGGTGGAAATGATGGACCCTTCGAGTGATGAGGTGATCTGTGATCCGGCTTGTGGTACATCGGGATTCCTGATTGCAGCAGGAGAATATTTGAAAGAAAAGAAGAAGGAAGAAATTTTCTTTGATAAGCAGAAGAAAGAGCATTATATGAATCATATGTTTCATGGGTACGACATGGATAGAACTATGCTTCGTATAGGAGCTATGAATATGATGACGCATGGGATTGAGAATCCATTTATCGAATATAGAGATAGTTTGTCAGATCAGAATCAGGATAAAGATAAGTTCTCGTTAGTACTTGCAAATCCACCATTTAAAGGAAGCCTGGATGCGGAGTCAGTATCGGGAGATTTGCTAAAAGTATGTAAGACAAAGAAGACAGAATTATTGTTTCTGGCATTATTTGTCCGTATGTTAAAAGTAGGTGGAAGATGTGCTTGCATCGTTCCGGATGGAGTATTATTTGGCTCATCGAAAGCACATAAAGACATCCGAAAAGAAATTGTTGAAAATCAACGCTTAGAGGCTGTTATTTCCATGCCTTCCGGTGTGTTTAAACCATATGCAGGAGTATCGACGGCGATTCTAATATTTACGAAGACAGAACATGGTGGAACAGATAATGTCTGGTTCTATGATATGACGGCAGATGGATTTAGCTTGGATGATAAGCGGTCACCAATTGCGGAAAATGATATTCCAGATATTATTGAACGGTTTAAAAATCTGGACAAAGAAATTGACAGGAAACGTACAGATAAATCCTTCATGGTTCCGAAACAAGATATTGTTGATAATAGTTATGATCTCAGTATTAATAAATATAAAGAAATCGAGTATGTACCGGTTGAGTATCCATCTACAATAGAAATTATGACCAATATTCGTGAAATTGAGATGGAGATTGGGAAAGAAATGGAAGAGTTGGAAAAGCTGTTAGGAGAATAATATTATGCCAAAGATAAGTAAACGAGGAGGATTCTCGGATAGAAATAAAATCAAGCCAATAAATACAGAAATTCAATTAAAAGATTTTGATAAACGAACTAGAATTCAATTACAAAATATGATTAGTAGATTTTACAAATATGTATATGAAGACGAAGATACATATTATGTAAAAGAAGCGGTTCAAGAGTTTTTCAGGTATGTAATAGGAACAATTTATTCCGAACCTATTGATATGCGACGACGCTATTATTATGATGATGTATTAAAAATGATTTTTAATACAATACAAGAGGATGATTTCGACGATGTTTTAACATTAATTGAAGCTATAATACAATATTTTGATGAATATTTAGTTAAAACAAGAAGAGATTCATATTATGATCGCTTTAATCAAAAATATGTGGTAAATTCTTTATTTAAAATAGCGAATATTTATTTTAAACAAGAATATGTAGGCTATCGTTTTGTTGATAAAATAATTGTGCCGATAAGTGATCAAAACGAGATAACAGAGATTGAAGAAGTATTAGAGTGTAGATACGCGGTAGTGCGAAATCATATTTCAAAAGCAAATATTTTATTAGCGGATAGGGAAAATCCTGATTATGAAAATTCAATAAAAGAGAGTATTAGTGCCGTTGAAGCAATTTGTGAGATTCTTACAGGAATTAAAGGAAAGGAAGCAACACTGGGAAATATGTTGAAAAAATTAGAAAAAAACGGTATTATTATTCATTCGGGGTTGAAAAGTGCGTTTAATATTTTATATGGTTATACGTCAGATGCTAATGGAATTAGGCATGCGGGAGATATTGGCGGGAAATCATCAACATTCGAAGAAGCTAAATTTATGTTGGTTTCTTGCTGCGCTTTTGTTAACTATTTGATAGCAGTTAGTGCTAATTAAAGAAAGGAAATGCAAATTCGGATTTGCAGGGAAGAGATGAAATATATAAAATTAAAAGAAGTTTGTATGATAAATATGGGGCAATCACCAGATTCATCGAGCTATAATGAAAAAAAAGAGGGGATTCCATTTTATCAGGGAAATGCAGATTTTGGAGAAAAATATCCGATTACGAGAGTATGGTGTAATACTCCGATAAAAATAGCACAATCCGGGGATATACTTATTTCTGTGAGAGCACCAATTGGTGCATTAAATTATGCCAAAGAGGAATGCTGCATTGGAAGAGGTTTAGCAGCTATAACACCTGATAAAGAGAAAATGTCGTTAGAATTTGTATATTGGTTTTTAAAAGGAAAGAATTTAGAATTAAATAGAAAAGGAACAGGAAGTACATTTAAAGCAATAAGTAGAAAAGTACTTGAAGAGATAATGATTCCAGATATTAATTTAAAAAAACAATGTGAATATGCGAATGTTTTAGAAAAAATTCATGCTGCAATTCAAATGCGAAAGCAAGAACTAAAGCACTTAGATTTTTTGCTTAAAGCCCGATTTGTCGAGATGTTTGGAGATGTCATTCATAATGATAGAAAATGGGAATGTAGAAAGTTTTCTGATATTACAGCTTCAAGACTAGGCAAAATGCTAGATACTAAACATCAAACTGGTACGTGCCAGTATTCGTATTTGGCGAATTTTAATGTTCAATGGTTTGGATTTGAATTAAAAAATCTAAATAAAATGGATTTTAATGAAAAAGACCGAGAAGAATTTTGCCTTGAAGATGGAGACTTGCTTGTTTGTGAAGGTGGGGAGATTGGTCGATGTGCAGTTTGGCACAATCAGGTTGAGAACTGTTTCTTTCAAAAGGCACTTCATAGGGTGCGGTGTAATCAAGAAATAATTCTGCCTGATTATTTGGCATGGTGGTTTAAGTATAATTGTGACCATGGTGGTTTTGTTGCTATTGAAGGGGCTAAGGCAACAATATCTCATTTGACTGGTGCTAAAATGAAAATGTTAAATGTGACAGTGCCGCCAATTGGGTTGCAAAAACAATTTACATCCTTTGTTAATCAGGTCGACAAATCAAAAGTTGCAGTGCAAAAGGCGTTGGATGAAACACAGATATTGTTTGATTCGTTAATGCAAAAATATTTTGGATAAGATATATTGGGAATGTAAGAAAAATTCCAAGCAAAAAGTGATAATAAATTGTTAAGGGCAGGAGTAGGATGTTGGTATTTCGAAAGGAGATATTAACATGGAAGAGAAGATTGTAATTGTGCTGAATGAAATGTCAGAGTATTTATCAATAACTCAGATGAAAAAATTACAGGAAGTGATTATTAAGACGTTTGCGGATAATGAGGCTAATAAAGTTAAAATCTCAAATGAAGAGTTCTTAAAAATGTTTCTTGATGCAAAACGTATTGAGGGATGCTCAGAACGAACAATTATTTATTATCAGGCAACTGTAAAACATTTGTTATCACAAATAACTACAGAAGTTCGTAAAATTACCACAGAGGAAATCCGGGAATATTTATCGAATTATCAAAAACGGAACGACTGTTCGAATGTGACGATAGATAATGTACGACGAAATATATCGAGTTTCTTTTCTTGGTTAGAAGAGGAAGATTATATTTTGAAAAGTCCAATGAAAAGAATACATAAAATAAAAACCAAAACGGTTGTAAAAAGTGTAATTTCGGATGAAGGAATAGAGAAACTACGGGATAACTGTAATGAAAAAAGAGATTTGGCAATTATTGATCTTCTATATTCTACAGGCATCAGAGTTGGAGAATTAGTAAATTTAAATATAGATGACATTGATCTTGAAGGCAGAGAATGTATTGTATATGGAAAAGGTGATAAAGAACGTCGGGTTTATTTTGATGCGAAAGCAAAGGTTCATTTGAAAGAATATATAGATAATAGAACCGATAATAATAATGCTTTATTTGTTACATTAGATGCGCCACATGATAGATTGAAAATAAGCGGTGTAGAAATAAGATTACGAAATCTTGGAAAAAAACTTGCACTTGAAAGAATTCATCCACATAAGTTTCGGCGATCAATGGCAACAAGAGCAATCGATAAGGGAATGCCGATTGAACAAGTGCAGAAGCTTCTGGGACATTCTCAAATTGATACAACTATGCAGTATGCAATGGTTAATCAAAATAATGTAAAAACGGCTCATCAGAAGTATATGGCCTAAAATTTCTAAATTCGGATTTTGCTAGGAAGCATATATGAATAAAATATTTATAGAAGATTGTTGTGAAATACTAGATTCAATGAGAGTTCCCATTACAGCGTCTAAAAGAGAAATAGGGGAATATCCATATTATGGAGCCAATGGTATTCAAGATTATGTTGCAGATTATATTTTCGATGATGAACTTGTACTATTAGCAGAAGATGGTGGCAATTTTGGATCAAAAGAACGACCTATTGCATATAGAGTTTCTGGAAAGTGTTGGGTTAATAATCATGCACATGTTCTTAAACCTAAGGTAGGACTGGATATTGATTATTTGTGTTATTCTTTAATGTTTTATAAGGTTGATGGATTAATAAATGGTGCTACAAGGAAAAAATTAACACAGGCCGCTATGCGTAAAATGCAAATTCCATTTAGAAGTATCAAAGAACAAATACATATTGTCAATGAGCTAAATAGAATAATAAAAATAAAAGAAAAACGTCAGGAAGAGTTAAAGTTATTGGATAATCTTATCAAAGCCCGATTTGTCGAGATGTTTGGAGATCCAGTTGCGAATGAGATGGGGTGGGATACATTGCCTTTAGAAAATGCGTGTAAAGCAATTGTTGATTGCCCGCATTCAACGCCGTCTTATACGAAAGAAGATACTGGTTTTAGATGTATTAGAACATCTATTGTAAAAAAGAATAGGATTCTTTGGGATGAGATTGAATATATTCCTGAAGATGAATATGTAAAGAGAATACAGAGAAAGAAACCAGATGTTGGTGATATAGTATATACACGAGAGGGAGCAATACTTGGTATAGCTGCTATTATTGATAGAAATTGTAATGTTGCATTGGGACAAAGATCAATGCTTCTTTCACCTAATATAGATAAGTGTGCATCGGAGTTTTTGTGTGTAGCGATGAATAGTGATTCATTTCTTGATAATGCTTTAAAAGGTGTTTCTGGTTCTGCATCACCACATATTAATGTGGGAGATATTAAGGCATTTAGGATGATAATGCCACCAATAGAACTTCAAAATCAGTTTGTAGACTTCGTCCATCAAGTCGACAAATCAAAAGTTGTAATAACGAATATCCGCATTTTTGTACGAACTACTGTTGAAAGAATAGAGGTAAAAAAATAAAATGACTCAAAAAGAATATGTTATAGAAGCAATGCGCCGAAATGGCGGTTATGCTACATTTCAACAGTTAAATCAGATGGTAGATTTCAGCACCTGGAAAACGAAAACGCCACAGGCCAGCATCAGACAGATCGTTCAAGTATATGATGAATTTTTCAGGATTCGTCCGGGATTATGGGCGTTAACAGAATGTAAAGATGATGTGTTGAGACGCTTTGATATTGTGGAGAATGATGTAGGAAGTGATGAGATGTTTACACACTCCTATTATCAGGGAATCATTGTTGAACTTGGCAATATGCATAACTATACGACCTATGTACCAAATCAGGATAAGAATAAGAAGTTTTTAGAGAAAAAGCTTTGCGAGATAACTACGGAGCCGGAACTACCTGATTTTACATACGAAGTAATAAGAAATCGGGCAAAAACAGTAGATGTAATCTGGTTTAATGAAAGAAGAATGCCATTTCGATTTTATGAAGTGGAACATCCTACGAATATTACAAATTCATTGGACAAGTTTTACGAACTGTAGGATTTCAGAGCCGATTTTTATATTATTGCTGATGAAAGCCGTAGAAGTCAATTTAACAGCTTAATGGAAAGAAATATTTACAGCAGTATTCGTAATTATGTGAGATTTTTTAATTATAATAATTTGATTAACCAATATTCCAAAGAAAGTGCATTGATGCAAATGGACAGGCTGTAAGAAGTATTTGCAGGGAGGGGTTCTATGATAACTAACTTCGATTATTTAAAAAAAGATTCAAAATTTTCAAGATTTGCAGATGTTGCTATATCGGCAGAAAAGATTATACTTATGGATCCAGAGGCCAGTATTCTTAATAGCCGAAGAGCGATGGAATTTGCAATAAAGTGGATGTATTCTGTGGATTCAGAACTTGAAATGCCATATCAGGACAACCTGCAAAGTCTGATGAATGCGGAAGAGTATAGACAGATTGTAGGATCTGATTTGTGGAAACGTATGGATTATATCCGCAGAAGTGGAAATAATGTTGCACATAGTAACAAAAAATTAGGCATGGATGAAGCAATGCTTTGTCTGGAAAATTTGTTTATATATTTGGACTATATTGCATATTGCTATTCAACGCAATATGAGGAGCGTTCTTTTGATAAAACGATTATTACTTCCAGGATTGAGAAAGCAAAGAAATCCAAAGAAGTTGCGGCTGCAACGAGAATCGAATTGGAAAAAGAACAGGAGAAGTCAGCAAAACAAGAATTGGATCTGAAAAAATTAATTGCAGAAAATGCTTCATTAAGGGATGAATTATCTGCCCGCAGACAGGAGCAGCAGCCGACTTATGTTCCCAAACCGCTTGATCTGTCAGAGTACAAAACAAGAAAACTTTACATTGATTCGATGTTGACGGATGCAGGATGGACTGAAGGCGAAGATTGGTTGAATGAAGTAGAACTTTCCGGAATGCCGAATAAGTCGAAAACGGGATTTGCAGATTATGTTCTCTATGATGATATGCATCGGCCGTTAGCAGTTATCGAGGCGAAAAGAACCTGTGTGGATGTTTCGAAAGGTAGGCAGCAGGCGAAGCTTTATGCGGATTTATTAGAGCAGGAATATAAAAGAAGACCAGTCATTTTCATGACAAATGGATTTGAAACCCGTATCATTGACGGGCAATATCCAGAAAGAAAATGTGCGTCTATTTATTCAAAAAGAGATTTGGAAAAATGGTTCAATTTATTGACTATGCGGACAAGCCTGAAGCATGTGGCAGTAGATAAGGATATTGCCGGTCGTTATTATCAGGAAGCGGCTGTTAAAGCAGTATGTAGCAGTTTCGATGAAAAGAATCGGAGAAAAGCGTTGCTTGTTATGGCGACAGGTTCAGGAAAGACAAGAACGGTAATCGCATTGTGTGATTGTTTGCTGAAAGCAGGATGGGCGAAAAATATTTTATTCCTTGCAGATAGAAATTCTTTGGTAACACAGGCAAAACGAAGCTTTGTAAATATGTTACAAAATCTGTCGTGTACGAATCTTGTTGAGGAAAAAGATAATTATAATGCACATTGTGTCTTTTCAACGTATCAGACAATGATCAATTGCATTGATACGATAAGTGATAAAGAAGGAAAATTATTTACATGTGGTCATTTTGATTTAGTAATATGTGATGAAGCGCACCGGTCCATTTATAACAAGTACAGAGATATTTTTTCGTATTTTGATGCTCCGTTGGTTGGTCTTACAGCTACGCCGAAGGACGAGATCGATAAGAATACATATGAAGTTTTTGAACTGGAAAATGGAGTGCCGACATATGGATACGACTTGGCACAGGCAGTAAAGGATGGATATCTTGTTGATTACGTTTCGGTTGAATCGAAACTTAAGTTCATTGAACAGGGAATCGTATATGACGAACTGTCAGAAGAAGACAGGAAAGCGTATGAGGAAACATTTGAGGACGAACATGGTGAACTGCCGGAAGCAATAGGTTCATCAGCCCTTAATACATGGATATTTAATGAAGATACGATAAAACAAGTTTTGAATATATTGATGAGGGATGGAATTAAGATTGATTATGGTCAGAAACTTGGTAAGACTATCATATTTGCAAAGAATCATGCTCATGCGGAGAAGATACTGGAGGTATTTAATAAGGAATATCCGCATCTTATGAATTATGCTAATGTAATAGACAATTATATGACCTATGCACAGAGTGCAATAGACGAATTCTCAGATCCAAAGAAGATGCCGCAGATTGCGATTTCGGTAGACATGTTAGATACTGGGATTGACGTGCCGGAAGTGCTGAATTTGGTATTCTTTAAAAAGGTAATGAGCAAAGCAAAATTCTGGCAGATGATTGGGCGTGGTACAAGGCTTTGCCAAGGATTGCTTGATGGAGAAGATAAAGAGAAATTTTATATATTTGATTTCTGCGGGAATTTTGAATTTTTCAGAATGAACAAAGGAAAAGCAACTGCTAATATGATGGCACTCCAAGGGGCGATTTTTAATTTAAAATTCGAAATTTCCTATAAACTTCAGGATATAGAATATCAGATTGACAGACTGGTTGCATATCGAAAAGCATTAGTCATGCAAATGAGCGAGAAAGTACGAGAATTACCGAGGGATAATTTTGCGGTTCGTCAGCATTTGAAATATGTGGATTTGTATTCGTCGGAAGAAAATTATAATGCATTGACATATGAGGACACATTAATTGTGAAAGAAGAGGTAGCACCGTTAATATTATCAGATGGAGATGAAGCAAGTGCTGTTCGGTTTGATGCGCTGATGTATGGAATTGAATTAGCGTATTTGGCTGGTAAGAAGTATTCAAGAGCGCGCTCTGATCTGCACAAAAAGATTGCAGGAATTGCCAGTGTGGCAAATATTCCTGAAATTCAGGCACAGACAGATTTGATTAATAAGGTTTTAAATACAGATTATGTTGATACTGCGGGAATAAATGAATTTGAAGAAATCAGAGAGAAGTTGCGTAATCTGATGAAGTATTTGCCGAATTCAAGTATTCGTTATGATACAAACTTTACGGATGAAGTGCTTTCGACCGAGTGGAATGAGTCTGAACTTGAAAATGATGATCTCAAGAATTACAAGGCGAAGGCAGAGTATTATATCAGGCAGCATCAGGATAATATTGCAATTGCAAAATTAAAGAGAAATAAACCGTTAACGTCGACAGATATTGCAATGTTGGAAGAAGTATTATGGAGTGAGGTAGGCACAAAGCAGGATTATGAACAGGAATTTGGTGAAAAACCACTGGGTGAATTTGTCCGAGAGATTGTCGGACTTGATATGAATGCTGCAAAAGAAGCATTTTCGGAATATTTGACAAATGCAAGCCTTGACAGCAGGCAGATTTATTTTGTGAATCAGATAGTGGAATATATTGTTCATAATGGAATGATGAAAGATCTTTCGGTTCTTCAGGAGTCACCATTTACAGACAGAGGAAGCGTGGTTGAGATATTTACCGATCTGAATGTATGGATGGGAATTAGAAAGGTTATAGACATGATAAATGCTAATGCTGTAGCATAAAGGTATGATAAATTGCAGTAGTTCATGCTACAGCATAAAGGGATAATAAATTGCAGTAGTTCATACGAATGCAGATCGTTTCTTCAGGATAGAGATCCGCTTACTGTTCCGTCTACGAGAAGAAATCCGGTCTTAGCAGATGTATTTAATCGCCTGGGATATATGGAGCGAAAGGGTAGTGGATTTGGAAAGATTATCGGTGGATATGAATTACAGATTAATTATAATGAAACGAAAAGACCGTCTTTTCTTTCAGACAGATATCAGTTTACGGTGGTGATGCCGAACCTGAATTATAGTGGCACTCAGGATGGCACTCAGATGAATGTTTGTAAGTCAGATAAAGAATATATAATAAATCAAATAAAAAATTTGATTAAAAAAGATAATAAAATCAGTACTGAAAAAATGTCTGTTGCGTTGGGAATCAGTGTACGAACTATAAAACGTCGGATAAAAGAAAATGATGAAATTCAATTTATCGGCCGGGGATCCAATGGTCATTGGGAAATACAAAAGAAGGAGAAACAAAAATGATTAAAATACTATTCATCTGCCACGGCAGGACAGAGGGACAACTCGCAATTCGCCGTGTAATGGGGCGAAACGGGGCAATTCATAGGTAAATGAAAAGAATGAGACTACCGAAAGACTACTTTTCAAGCACTTTAAAAGAGATTATGTAGTAGTTATCGTTAAAAAGGTTATATAGGAGTGAACCCTCTTGGGTATCGTTAATAGGGTTATACCAAGAGACTACTACATTCAAGAATTAAAAATGTAAAAGGGATATTTGAACGAAATAAGGCGATAATTTAGCAATAACTGTTCATGTGGAGACGGTAGTTTTGATGTCAAAGGTGAACCCAGGCAAGTAAATAAAGTGTAGAAAACAAAGGACTTTCTCAAGGACTATCGTTAAATGGTATATGAAGTCGTTGTGGAAGTCCTTTTTTGATGCTTGTAAATAGCCAAGTGGGAATTGGTCTACTCGGTGGGGTTGACACTAGGGAATGGATGGCAGAGATTTGAACCATAGAGGGGCTCGATATAGATAATATTAATTTGAAATAGTATGGAACTTAATGTACAATTAATATTATCTATAATGAAATGGAATTTTAATTGTATTATGAAATATAAACATCAGTTCCTGAAGTTTGTCAAGGATGATAATGTGTACTACAAATACTACGATGCCTTCTATATTCTTTTTCATACAGGACTTCGAATTTCAGAGTTCTGTGGATTAACCATCAATGATATAGATCTTGACAATCGAATCATCAACATTGATCACCAATTGCAGAGAACTTCAAAAATGGAATACATCATCGATTCCACCAAGACAAAGGCCGGAACAAGAAAGATTCCGATGACAGAGGATGTGTATGAGACATTTAGAAGAATACTGAAGGAGAGACCTAGAGATTTACCAGAGAAGATGGTTGACGGTTACATAGGATTCCTTTTCAGAGATAAGAATGGAATGCCAGAAGTGGCAATGCATTGGCAGCATCGATTTAACCATGCAGTAAAAAGATACAACGACATTTTCAAAATCCAGATGCTGAACATCACCCCGCACGTTTGTCGCCACACCTACTGCAGTAACCAGGCGAGAGCGGGAATGAATCCTAAGACACTTCAGTACCTCATGGGGCATTCGGAAATAGGGGTGACGATGAACACCTACACACATCTTGGCCTTGATGATGCCAAGGATGAAATGATTCGCTTGGAAGAACTGGAGCAGGCAAGAAAGGAAATCGATAAGACGAATGGCATCAAACCAATGAAACAGAATATGTTCAAGGCAATCTGAATAAAGAAAAAGTTAGCACTTCGCTTCGGCGGGGTGTTTTTTGTATATACTCATGAGTCAATTAGTATTGACAAAATACTAATGAAACGGTTATACTGGATGGCGGATTATTGTACCTTTTGAGAGGCGGTGTAATATGGAAAAGAAAATTAGTTTTACTGTAGATTCTGATATATATGAAAAGTTTTGCCTTGCATTGAACCTTACAAATGAGAGTGAGGATGCAGCTATTGAAACCTGTATGCGTTGGTATATTGCAAAATCGTTTGAAAAAGCCTCTCAGGAATACAATCCAAAGGCTGCAAATAGGGCTAATGAAAGCAAAGATTATTACGGAAAAGCAATTCAGCGTATTCCTATATGGTCATTAAAGCCTACTCAGTATAACCACAAAATTATCAGAGCGTACTTCGAGGCAGTAGATATTGCCGGAGAAGCGACTTTGACAATGATGGAGAGGCTGTGTAGTAATAAGGATCATTCAGAACTGTATGTTCCGACTTTCAAAAACAACTACTCGCAGATGAAGATTGATGGTCCTAAATCACATGGAAAAGTTTTTGAAGATGATGGTGAAAGAGTATGGATTTGGAGTGAGGTTGAGACAGTCTTACTGCAGTACAAAAATAGCTTTTACCAGGGATAGGAGTAAACATGAGCGTATTAATTGACAGCAGCATTACGATTTATGAGGCTCTCCAGAATATTAAAGATGGCAAGTATGTAATGCCTGCGTTCCAAAGACAGTATGTGTGGAGCATGGAGCAGATTGAAAAATTGTGGGACTCCATTCTTTTGGATTATCCGATTGCTACATTCCTATTCTGGCATGTAGATGATGACAATGTAACATGGGATACTTATTTCTGTAATTTCCTATCCTCTGTTACATTTGATAGCCGCAAGCAGGCTGACAGCGTAAATTATGAATTATCGAGCATTGATGTAAAACTGACCGATACGGCAGTGCTTGACGGGCAGCAGAGACTCACCTCTCTCTATCTTTCCCTGTTCGGTGATGCGTTCATCCGTCAGAAACACGCGCGAAAGAAATCCGGCGGCGGCATCGTTACAAAACTTCTGATTGAACTTAACAAGAACAAACTGACCGTAGATGAAGAAGAATACAATAGCAAGAAATATGACATCAAGTTCAGCGAAAAAGTAGGTAAATTGAGTCCAACTCAGTTCGAAATCAGAAAGATTCTTGAACCGAAGTTCCGGGATGAAACTACCAGAGAAAACGCTATCGAAGATGCAATAGCAAATGTTCCGGCAGACAGCAAAGATTATGCGAGAGGTATTCTAAATAAACTCTATGAGAAGATTTTTGTTGAAAAGCTTATTCGTTATACCGAAATCCGGGATATGAAGCAGGACGATGCTCTGGAGATGTTCGTTCGTTTCAATAGCGGTGGTAAGGCACTTCGTAAGTCGGAAATCACTATGTCAATCTTGGAGGCTTACTGGCCAAGTGCGAAGACAGAGTTTGGAAAACTGCTTGTAGACTCTTATGCCGGATTCGGTTCCGATTTTATCATCAGAGCAGCGCTGATGCTTTATGGTGATGTCATCAAGTCGAACATCAACAAGCAGATTGCTGAAGAGTTGAAAAATAACTGGAGTGAGTTCAAGAAGGCACTTAAGAACCTGGAAGCACTTCTCAAGGAAATGAAGATTGAAGTCAGCCGTTTCTCAAGCAGTTGGAACGTCCTGCTTCCTATCGTATATTTCATATACTACAATCCTGATTATTTGGAGAACAAGGAAGGTATTCGTGCATACCTTGTACGTGCCATTCTGTTTACATATTTCCAGTCGGGTACTACAAGTAAACTGCAGCAGATGAAGGGCAATATCAATGAAAACGATTATGAGATTACTGTTGATATGCTGAACCAGATGAATGAACTTCGTGTGACCGATGGAAAAATCGAGGATATCCTCAATTCTGAAAAAGGCAGTCGTGTTGCCGGAGAGGCTCTTTACTATCTCAGTCTGGATTGGATTAACAAGAACTTCAAGTATGAACAGGATCACCTGCATCCGTATGACAGATTTGATGGCAGCAAACCTGTTTCTGTAACTATGGATGCATGGCGTAGATGGCGCGGAAATCGTAACCGTCTCCCTAACCTCCAGCTTCTTGAAGGTCGCAGCAATGGCAGCAAAAATGATATGCCGTTGATTGAGTACTATAACGATATGAATGATGATCAGAAGGCTGAGTTCCGCAACGAGGCATTTATCCCGGATGATGTTGGATTGGAACTTGAGCATTTTGAAGAGTTCTATGAAAAAAGAAAAGCCTTGTTGACAAGTAAGATTCGTCAGTTACTGGGATAAACATAATAAGAATATGGAAGGGGGCATTCGAAAAAAATGATGCGAATACCAAATAACTTTTGTATCAAATGCAACGAATGCGGTAATGTAACATTGGTTATAGCTGATGATTTAGATTATGAAACTTCTGTGTATGACAGACCAATGGGTGAAGAGATAGAATATGATTTTCGTGGAGAAATATGCTGTGATAATTGTCATTCATGGATAGATTTTAGTATCAGAGGATATGAGTATCCTGTGGGTGCCTTTAATTTCTCTGACTCGGAGTGTCATGGTGGATGTTTCATAGATGAACCAGTGGTAGAAATGGATTATGAATTTGATTTTGATTATTATGATGAAGCTTATGCAGAGTATGAAAGAGCGGAATATTTCTTAGAATACAATAGGGAAAAAATTAAAAGAATGTCACCGAGAGATTTTGAATTTTTTGTTGCTGATATATTCGAAAAACTTGGTTTTAGTGTAAAAATTACACAGGCAACAAGAGATGGTGGAAAGGATATTATTGCAACAAAAGCAGACCCCATACCATACACTTTAATTATTGAATGCAAACACTGGGGTGAAAACCATAAGGTTGATGTTAGCGTAGTTAGAAGTGTATATGGGGTTCAGATGGCAATGCAAGCAAATCAATCGGTAATTGTCACATCTTCCAGATTTACGAAAGATGCTCGTGCATTTGCCGAAGAACGACAAAACTTGATGGCTTTATGGGACATAGACGATTTGCTAAAGCTTACAATGAATTAGTAGTATATATTTGGAGAGCCAAGAGGGATTAAAATATGGGAAACATTTTTGATTTTAGTGGTATAGAAAAAAGTGAACAAACTATTAGAAAAACATGGAGTGAGTTCCGAGAATGTTTGGCAAATGGGTTGTTTTCTTATGATGAGATTGAAAAGGCTAAGAAACAGACCTTTTTAAAGGTATATGATGATTTATTTCATAAACATTCTGGTATTGACCACAAAACAATTGCTCTTAAAGATTTGAAAGGCAAGCTAATAGGAAGAGGTGCTATACTAAAAAATGATGAAGTTCCCAATTACGAGCGTTTTCTTCCTAAAGAAGAGTACATCAAAGAAGATAATCGTTTTAGTCCTCCTCATGTGGAATGGCTTTATTTGGCAATTGGTGATGATAATGATATTCACGAATGTGCACAGGCTGAATGCCGAGTTAAAAAAGGAAATAGATTTGGATTTTGTCATTTTCAACTTGATGCCAAATATAATGAGTGTAAATTAGTAGACTTAACCATTGCGGATGATGTTTCTTATGCAGAATTAAATGCAGCTTTAGAAGAATATGGACAAGCACAAGTAAAAAAAGGCATTAAAATTGCAAAAGCATTAGGTTTTGTTCCCAAAATGAGCACCAACAAAAAAGAGTTTGAAGAACTTTTTACTCGATGGGGCGTGTATACTTATACAAAATTACTATCAGAACAAATTTTTGAACCGCTCAATGTTTGCGATAACAAGGCAATTGCTTATGCCCCATTTCAAACAATGGCTCAATATTATATTTCATTGGGTTATTCTGGTATTGTTTACGGTAGTACCGTATGTCCGGTAGGAAAGAATATTGTGTTGTTTGACAAGCATATGGCCTGCCCAGTAGGAACAATAGAAGACTACAAAATATCGTAAGTCCGGGAAATCAGTTGGATATATTCCCGCAAACGGCTCGAACAAGAAAAAGGCTGTGGACTTGTTTCCATAAACAACAAAATAGCAAAGCCATTCTACATATCCAGACGAGCCAGTTTAAATGTTCAAATATAGTTTGCACCCCCTACTGGGTAATCGTTAAATTGTTTCAAAAATCGGAGTAGTCTGCACCCCCTAAACAGACTACTACTTGACTACAACTGAGTAGTACACAAGGCTACATTTTGCCCTGTTTTGCCTATTGGTGTAAATGTCGGCATGATATATGTACAGAATGAAACCGCAAAAACAAGCGCAAAACGGGGCAAATCACGGCATTGAAGGAGGAATTTTATAGTGATTAAGATACTTTTTGTCTGCCACGGCAGTGTTTAATGGATGCTGTGAAAGCCTAGGCTTTAAAGGATTTTTTGATGATTGACGAATAATTTACACCTTATTTATACCTTTGGAAGACCGGATCGGAATAATAGAGAAATAAAGAAATAGATAAATATAACAGGAAGCAATTTTGTCATATTGGAAATAATTAAAATTTGCTGAACCGTGTTGATTTTATTGATTGAGTATAATAAAAGTAAGAACAGAAACTTCCATGTTTGAAGCGGTTACCAGAATTGACAAAGAAATGCAAGTTAGCCAATCCGGTAGTCCAGCATATTTTTTCATTGTCACCCGACGTTTTTACAAAACATATACTTATTCCGCTTGATGCGTCATTCTTGTTCTGAAAACAGGAACAGAATCCTTACAGCGACTGTAAGTGTTATTTATTGTGCTTCTGTGCTATCATTTACCCAGAAATGGATAGGAGGCATTCACATGAAACCAATTTTGAATATTGAAAATCTTACCAAAGTCTATGGGACGTTGCCAAACCAGACGAGAGCACTGAACGGAATCACTTTTCAGGTCATGCCGGGAGAGTTTCTCGGTATTATGGGAAGCAGTGGTTCCGGCAAATCCACGCTTCTCAACTGTATTGCAACTGTGATTCAGCCTACAGGTGGAAGCATTCAGGTGGAGGGAGATACTCTGCAATCCCTCAAGGAAAAGGCTCTTGCCGAGTACCGTGGCAAAAAAGTTGGTTATCTATTCCAGAACTTTGAATTGCTGGACAACCTGACTGGCAGGGAAAATATCCTGCTCCCGACTTCCTTGCATGGGGTAGCCGAAACAGAAAGCAGCCAGCGGCTGAAGCAGTTGGCTGACTATCTGGAAATTTCTGATGTTCTGGATAAGTTTCCGTCCAAGATGTCCGGTGGCCAGCGTCAGCGTGTTGCGGCAGCAAGGGCTCTGATCTTACATCCCCAAATGATCCTTGCCGATGAACCGACGGGTGCGCTGGATTCTAAGAACGCAAGAAGTCTTATGGAGAAGCTGTCCGGCCTGAATCGTGACGAACAAGCTACGATCCTGATGGTAACCCATGATTCCAATGCCGCCAGCTTCTGTAAGCGCATCCTGTTCATCCAGGATGGCGTGATCTTTCATGAGCTTCGGCGTGGAGACGAAAGCCAGCAGGAGTTCTACGGGCGCATCCTGAAGGTGATGGCGCAACTGGGAGGGGGCAGCGCAAATGTTCTCTAATCTCATTCTTCGGAACAGTCGCCGCAGCCGAAAGGAAAACGGTCTGTTTTTCAGCTCCCTGGTGATTTCTATTGTTGCATTTTACATGATTCTTTCCATCTCCACTCAAGATGTGATGCTCTTTTTGCAGAAAATGGAGAGTGACGCAGTTGACAAACTCCTGCTTCTGATTCCTGCGTTTTATGGGATGACCCTCGGTATTCTGTTCTTTTTGATCTATTTTGCCTGCAAGTATCAGTTCGAGCGCAGACGGCATGAGTTTGGTGTTTATCTAATGTTGGGGATGCGTAGAAGTAAACTGTTTGGTATGCTTCTGGCGGAAGATTTCCTGACCAGTATTCTTGCCATGCTCATAGGATTACCTGTGGCTGTGGTGCTTTCAGAAATTGTCAGTCTTGTCACCGCCAAGCTGGTAGGCATGGGGATCATCGGTCATCAGTTTTCTTTATCCTGGTTTGCGATTGAATGGACGCTGGCAGGATTTCTGGCAATTAAGCTGACGGCACTTCTGATTTTGAGTGGACGAATCAGCCGCCAGGAGATCGGTACTTTGCTATCCCAGCCAACGAACCGCCCCAAAAAGCAAATGCCATCTGTTATCTATGGACTGGCTGCTATATGCGGAAGTGTGATGTTGGCAGTGGCTTACTACATGGCGATTCAGGGAATTGCATGGACAAAGGTAAGTATGATGGGACTGACTTTGCTGTTGGGCATAGTTGGTACGATGCTGCTTTTCTATGGGATGCGTGCACTGATTGCTTTGATTGTTAAGAAAGGAAAAGGAAATAAGCAGCTTCATGTATTTACCTTCCGGCAGATTCAGGAGAATGTCATTCATCAGTCAAACTCCATGGCCATCAGCTCCCTGCTGATTCTGGCGGCGCTGTGTTGTTTTGGTGCGGGCGTAGGAATTGCAGGAACGAATAACCTGTCTTCTGGCCATGTAATCGACTATACTTTTGAAGATCATACTGCAGAAGATTCATCGCAGGTTCTTCCGAATATAAAGGCAGTCCTGAAAGAAAACAGTTTGGAAAATCAATTTTCAGAGCTTTTTGAAATGAGGGTTGGGCGTATTCGCACCACAGAAGATTATGATAATGCCTACAGCATGGACGCTGTTATGGACTCTCTTCGGAGCCTGCCCCAGTCGGAAGACCGGGATGTCCTTCTGAACAATCTTGGTTATGCCACATACCCATATTTGATTTGTTTATCGGACTATAATCGTTTGTTGGAATTGTCCGGCAATCCGGCTCTCCAATTAGGCGAAAAGGAGGCCGCTGTCTATATTGATACAGAGTTTACTACGGTAAGCCGTACCGCAATGCTGAACCAAGTATTGGCCGGGCATCCCAAGGTGGAACTGGATGGTAGTCCGATTCATCTTACAGGAGAGGTTCAGTCTGTGAATTTGGTCACGGACCGTTCTATAACCTTGTCCTTTGCATTGATTCTTCCGGATGAAGCATTCCTATATTATAGTCAGGGAATGTATGATACCTATGTCAATGCGGTGCTCAGTGAGCAAGCTCTGAATGGAAATAGCCTTATGACTGCATATTTGGATTTGAACGAGAAGCTGGACGAAACTGACATTGAATATGAAAGCTATCTTCAGAATATGGGTCGTCAGCTTTTCTACACCATAGCATCCAGTTATATTACCCTCTATCTTGCGATTGTTTTCCTGGTAGTTGCCAACACCATCGTGGGTGTTCAGTTCCTGATGAGTCAGCAGAAAACCGGGCGCAGATACCAGACTCTGATCCGCCTGGGAGCTACTTACGAAACCCTTTGCCAGTCTGCTGGAAAGCAAATTACCTGGTTTATGGGACTTCCTGTATTGGTTGCGGCTGTCAGCAGTTTGTTTGGAGTCAGGGCGTTATTTACAGGGATACTCTCGTCCCGAACCCGTGGGACAGTGGCTGAAATGATGTTTGTATCTGCTGCTATGATTTTGCTGCTTTGCGTGATAGAATATATTTATATGAG